>Ga0247780_1000001_pt1 | contig 258988 bp, 297 predicted proteins | sample UWRJL079202R5_FD_179927 | JGI IMG/M metagenome (GOLD analysis project Ga0247780, IMG submission 179927) | Plant litter microbial communities from Arlington Agricultural Research Station in Wisconsin, United States - UWRJ-L079-202R-5 | ecosystem: Environmental > Terrestrial > Plant litter >...
TTCATAGTTAAATGTAATTGCCCTAACGTCTGAGAGAATCCCGCCTCGATAACAAGTGTTGGCCAGGCACCTTTACCAGCTCGTTGAGGCTTTGGGCCACCAGCTGAATCACCCTCTTTACCGCTTTGTCCTTGTTGTCCTGGAAGTGTAGCACTGCCAATGTTTTTCCAACTGTCCTTTAAACCCATATCGCGAATTTGCCCGAGAAATTCGTCATATGGCCGTTTGTGAAGTTGCTCATGAAGGTCAGTTGTAATCGTGATAATAAGGATCTGAGAATTGCTGTCGTAATCGCGAAAGCGGTACCTGCGGCCTTGGTTTTCTCGCTTCTCTCGCTCACGTTGGATTTTGGTGAAATGACTAGGAGAGACATCTAAACAATTAGTATACCATATAGAAATAAAAGGGTAATACCATACTTATGACAGTGAGGGAATCTCCACTAGTGTGATCAATTCTGTTAAAAAGATCTTGCACTTTGGTGAATCGTATGGTCTTGGAATCGTCGGTCTGGGGATCGCTATCTTTCGTTGAGTTTACTAAAGTAAGTATGGTAGACGTCGACAGAACTGCCGATGAAGCCGACACCGACGGAGATGTCGTCGACCTTGATGTGATTGACGCCATGACGAAGCGTTGAAGTTGGGATCCGTGAGATACGTGGGGGAAGCCATTGGAGGGGTACAGGCTGCTGAAGCTTGTGAAAATGGTGGGGTCTGCACTAGCCAGTGGCCCGAGCTCTGCCAAAAACGGCATCCCAAACCGCGACACAGACACTCAAGCTGGAATGCACCTTATTAGGGGGTGCCACTGACCACACCCTTGAAGCTTCCCGCAACAGCTGGCCACAGCTGCTGGCAGTGGGGGCCTGTCTTGGCAACCCGTTTTGCAGGGGTTAACGTTAGAGGCTGGGCAAACTCCCCGCATCGACGGGAGGCCTGTGGCGACCGACAATGAAGCAACCAACCTCGACACACGAATCTGCGGCCAGGAATCAACTAACGCTCTCGGCTTGTGCGTGTCAATGTCGAAACGGTCCGGAGACTGAGACGCGAAGATGAAATTATCCGCAAGACACCTGATCGCGCTGCCCGTCCTCCTCGCCTTCGTTCCGACGCTCACGACGGTCTTTGCGGCCGGAATCCAGCCCGCGTGGCACAACCGGGAGCCGCACCACCACCAAGGAGATGGATATGTCCTCCCCTTCTTGAAGCGCCTACGCGACAGCGCAATAGAGCTCATACTCGGACCCCCGTCCTCCACACGCGCAAAAGCCGTGTGGACCGACTTCGCGACAGTACACTCCCGCTATCAAAACGATGTCGTGATACGATTCAACGTCACCAATCCAGAGGAGGAAGCGTCGCTTTCGGCCGCCGCATTTCAGATGCTGTTGGATGTGTGGGCATTCACACCTGAATATGTCGATATCAGGATCAACAAGAAATACCTACCTTCGCTCCTCAAGCTGCTCCCAAGTTCCTTACAGCCAGCATTTTTAATATCGGATGTGGTCGAGGCCGCATGGGCGACGTACCCTTCGAAAACCCTTCCGCTTTCTAGCTTTGACCACAGCACGGGCGGCCCAGCTAAGATGAACATGTTGATAGACGGGACAGACAATATCTTTTTTAGCGACTACCAGCCCCTGATAGTCAGTCTCTCCCCATGCTTGCCAGGCCTCAGGCTCACACTAACCCCGCGTAGGTCATTACAAACTGGATGCGCCTGCTCCAGGCTCTCTTCCCTTCTTTCACCAATGTTACCAGCATCGGAAAGTCCTACGAGGGCAGAGACATCTGGGCATTCCGCGTGGGAGAACCAAACGCTGAGGAAAAGGGGCCAAGGAAGACGATACTCATCACCGGCGGCTTACATGGGCGGGAGTGGATTTCGACGAGCACGGTAAATTACCTGCTATGGTCTATGGTTACGTCATTCGGAACGGACCAGATGGTCACCAAGCTCCTTCAGCGCTTTGATATCGTCTTCGTTCCAGTTCTCAATCCCGATGGGTATGAGTACACCTGGCAAGAGGACCGCCTTTGGCGGAAATCGAGACAACAGACGAAGATGCGCTATTGTCAGGGCTTGGATCTTGACCACGCATTTGGCTATGAGTGGGAGTCCACCCAGCACCAGACTGACCCTTGCTCTGAGAGCTATGGGGGTGACCAACCGTTCCAGGCTATCGAAGCATCAGGTATCGCCAACTGGGCAAAAAACCAGACAGAGAATGGCGTTAAGTTCGTTGGGTTTCTCGACCTTCATTCCTACTCGCAGCAGATTCTGTTCCCATACTCATACAGCTGCTCGGTCGACCCGCCGAATCGCGAGAATCTCGAGGAGCTTGCGGTTGGCCTGGCGAAAGCGATACGACTTTCCAGTGGTGAATCTTACACTGTTGCGTCGGCTTGCGAAGGGGCTCTGGCCCGGGTATACAGTGCGAGCGACTCGTATCCTCGCGTTGAGTCAGGCGGTGGCTCGGCGATAGACTGGTTTTACCGTATGAATTCTTCTGACATTGCACCTATCCAGACACGTACTGATTCATTCTCTAGATGAACTGAAGGCTCGGTACAGTTATCAGGTGAAGCTCAGGGACACCGGGAGTTACGGGTTCCTCCTTCCAAAGGAGAACATCGTGCCGACTGGCGAGGAGATGCTGAGTGCTCTAAAGTATTTCGGAGATTATCTTCTCGGGAATAATGGGATTGAAAACTTTCCCGTTGAGAAGGCTCATGGGCCGGACCTTGAATGGAGTGATCTGAAGAGGCGAAGGCGGTAGGCAAGTGCCTACCGAATCAAGTAAACAGGGGCATGAGCGGGATTGTATGATTGCTTGTATAAAGGGGCAACCGGCGTTGTAGCTTTTTGGATATAAATATGGGCACTTGCTCGTTACTTCAGGTATCTAGCCGGGTATTCTAGGTATGATTTGTGGCTTCGACGGTCGTCTGAGCAATGGATATGAAAGTGTGCACTTCAAATTTACGGGGCTCCTAAGAAGTCGCAATCGTTTTAGAAGAACTAAAACGCTGCATCTTGCAGGCAGCGAATTTGGAGGAGATTTTCTCAGAACGCATCCCTCCCCCTATCTAAATGAAGTCGTCGACCCGATTTTACTTCAGGTAATGATAATGACGCGGCGGGGATTGACCGTCTCATCGTGAACTCTTTGGTTGCGCGAGCCTCTCAATGAAGTGCAGCTGGTCTCGATTCGCGCAGCGTGGGCTTGGCAGCTGGATCCGTACTAGTGAATTTGCCAAGTTGATTTTCAGCTGGGAAGGAGAAAGTTACGGGAACACCCAACAGACCCACCCAGGGGGCCAGCCGAGCCAGAACATTGTTCCCGGCCAGGGTCAGTGGTCTGTCAGACGCCATTTCCCAAGCTGCGAGGGTCCAACTCTCTCGACGAGCACGAATTCCCTACGAATTGCGTGTCCGACTCCAGGCCATCTCGACGACAGTCTCCGCCACCCGCGCTACCTCACTCGTTCCTTTGATTTGCAACCGATCCGCCGATTGACGAGTCCGGTGTCGACTCGCTCTTGGAGGAATTCCGGGCGAAGAAAAGCGGTCGTCGTCAATGCGTCCCAATGGATTATGACGATCGCATTCAGCTATAGACAATGCCGTTCCTACGACGCCGCGGCAACATGGCCAGCGAGACCGACATCCGGCGACACACCTTGCTGGACAATCTTGCTGTGCCGAAACTCCCGGCTCCTCGCTCCGAATCAACGACCGATCTGCCCGCTGTAGCAGAAGATCTCCCCGCATCAAGCACTCCCACCTCCCCATCGGAATGTCCAGTCGACCGCCTGTCGTCCTCGTCGAGCTACGTCGCCACACCCTCAATCGATGGCTCCGAGCGTCCGCCGTCTCCCATTCAACAGGAAACCAACAAGCACCGCCGCTTTTCCATGCTGAGGTTCCGTAATGCATCCGACTCTCAGCTGGCAGCAAAGGCGAAGCTTCATGCCGCAGCACAGACGGCCCCGCCGGTTCCGCGTCGTATGTTCTCATCAGTCGGCTTGCGCACACGTAATGCCAGGCCGTCTATTCTTCAGCAACCACTTACCCATGCATCCGCAGCCCCCGAGATCATCACCACAGCACCGACTTTTAACGACCAAGCTCCACGAAAGCAGCCTTCGCGATTGAACTTCGCAGCCCGAATTCGCAAGTCTGGCGAGATTTTGAGGACAGAGCCGGTCAACGAGTCTGACGATAGGGCGCTTGTGAGGGGGAACACAATGGAGCGGGTTCCGGAGGAGGGCTCTTCTGGGAAGCATAACGTGACGTTTGACGAGTCGAGGCGGCCAGCCTCGTCGTCCCACCCGCCCCCAGCTTATGGAGAAGACCACTCGTCGACACTTGCACTGCCCGTCAACCGGCTCTCGGAGTCGTCGAGATCGGATGCGAGTTCGGGAGACAGGGTGTATGGGACCACCACAACAACGACTCACACTGTCCACACGACAACGACGTTCTTTAAGCTGCCGCGTAGGAAGCGCAAGCAGCCCGAGCCATTATTTCCTATTGCGCATCTCCAAACCAAAGGAAAAGCCTCATCTACTGATGTCTCTAACTCGTCCCTCCATGCGCCCGTGCCAGGGTCGTCTGGCAGATCTCCATCCCCCTCTCGATCACGGTCGGATTCTCAGCTCACACCAACACCCTCGCGGCCGTCGTCGAGGAATGGGGTCTCGACCCCACCTATGTCAAGTCTGAGTTTGTTTTCTAAGTCCAATGCATCCCCTGCGTCTGCGTTCTTCCGACCGAGCTCGAGACACTCTGGGCATTCATCGCCAACGCGAGCATACCGGCACAAGAGAGGCAGGTCTTCAACAATGAGTTCTTTCGGGATAGACTCGCCAAGGGAATCGGTCGATGAGCATCTTGCGCCGCCCGCAACTAGGACATCGTCCTCCACGGGACGGAAGAGCTTTGGTGATCTTTTGGGCCTAAGTCGATTACGTCAAAACTCGGAGCCTAACGGCCGACATGGGACGTTGACACCTGCGACACCAGGTTCGAGCACCTCCAAGAACAACTCGTTGCAGTTGCCAAGAGATTCTATCATTCTGCCGGAACGCCGGGACGACGATACACCCTCAAGGTACCTAGAGCGCCTTCTGGAGGTTGTTAGCCGTAGTGTCATAGGGGCGGCGGTTTCCAAAGGTACCGACGCATTCTCGCAATCCGTGCTGCGGAGCTATATGCGAAGTTTCAGGTTCTTCGAGGACCCGATGGATATGGCCATTCGGAAGCTCCTAATGGAAGCGGAGCTACCGAAAGAGACACAACAGATTGACCGGTGCCTACAGGCATTCGCCAACCGGTATCATGAGTGCAACCCTGGCATCTATGCGAACCCAGATCAAGCCTACTTCATCGCCTTCTCCCTACTGATTCTCCATACCGACGTATTCAACAAGAACAACAAGCACAAGATGCAAAAGGCCGACTACCTCAAGAACACCAAGGGGGAAGGCATCTTTGATGAAATCCTCGAGGTCTTCTATGACAATATCACCTACACCCCATTTATCCACGTTGAGGATGACTTTGACATCAATGGCGAACGAATTATCGCACACAAAGCCAAGAAGAAGTCGTTATTCCCCAACGGCGCGCCAGACCCAGCAAAGAGAGTGTCGAAAGAGCCTATCGACCCCTATACGCTGATCATTGACAACAGGCTGGACATTCTACGCCCAAATTTGAAGGACGTGATGTACCTTGACGATCCGTACGGCTATCTTGGAACTGCCAAGTCTCTCAATTTGAAAGAACTCCAGAAGACGTTCTTCAAAACGGGAGTCTTGCAGATCATTTCTGCAAGATCCCGACCCGATGCCTTTATGTCCGACAAGACTGTCACCAACCCCGAAGATGCCCACCCCGGAATCGTTGACATCAAGATTACTAAGGTCGGTATACTTTGGCGCAAAGATGCTAAGAAGAAGAAGACGCGATCGCCATGGCAAGAATGGGGAGCGATCCTTACCGGTGCCCAGCTATACTTCTTCCGCAACGTGGCTTGGATAAAGAACCTGATGAGCCAGTATGACGAGCACATCAAAAGGGGTCACGATGCCGACCCTTGTATTTTTAAACCCCCTCTCGACCAGTTCAAACCTGACGCTCTGATGTCGACAGACGGAGCCGTGGCCTTGATGGACTCGTCATATAAGAAGCACAAACATGCGTTTGTGTACGTGAGGCACGGTGGGTTCGAGGAGGTCCTACTCGCCGAAGATGACGAAGAGATGAACGACTGGCTGGCCAAACTCAACTACGCAGCTGCATTCAGGACCTCGGGTGTGCGGATGCGCGGTGTTGTAGGGGGTGGCTACGATGGACAGGGTCGGCGAGCGCTCAGAAGACTAGATACGGACCAGGCCCAGTCAATCCAGACGCCCACAGGAGAGGTCACAATAGCGCGCAGCCGGATAGACCACAAAATGGCGCAAGATATCCTGGCGGCTCGGCGGGCCATCATGCTCCAGAAAATTGCGGATGCCAACGAAAAGCTAGAGGAAGCCGAGAAGACACTGGATTCTCAGCTCCGTAACTCTAGGCACCTACAGCTTCTCGCACCCATACAACCGAAGACACGGGAGCAGATGCTTCTCTCAGCAGCACGGATGGCAGCCCAGCTCAAGTGGACTCGGATGGAGATATGGAAGCTCAAATGTCATAGAGATATCCTGGTATTCGATCTCGAGGAAGAGCGTCAGATGCTCGGCTTGCCAGGCGATGATCTGTGTGGCTCACCTGTTTCCGAGAAAGGTGCGGTGAAGGATGACTTGAGGACAGGAAGTGACTCGGCTTCTCAGAAGAGCCCCCAATCCCCGACTCAGTACTCAGCGACAAGAACATCTCTAACTTGCAGGTCCGATGACGATTCTTCGCCTCGAACCGAGGTATTCCAAACGCCGCCGACAAGCGCCACTGGCTCTAGCTTTCACAGGCCGCAGAATTCGTGGGAGTTGCCTGGTCTGACATTCGACCACGTGGACTTGCGAAAGGCCTCAGTCTCGAGTGCGGTCTCATCCAACCCATCCATTGCAGCATCGCCGTCGCGGAACAAGGCGAACTCGGTTTTGCCCCCCTCTGCCAAAGAGAAGCCCAAATCTGGCCAATCACACGAGGTGGATGCCGGTGAGACAGACCTGCTAGAGCAGGCCGGGCTCATTGGAATCGAAGGATCCCGGAATCCGCCTAATGCTGGACCAGATGTAGGGGAGAGCTCCGAACGACACGAACGACACTCCGCCGGCACGTCTGCCGACCGACACGATCGAAATAAGATTCGCCGCAGTCTTCAGCGCACACTTAGAGAGGGCGCAGGTCATATTTCTCACCACCGTGGCCGAAAGGGGCGGGATTCGGCATCGAGCGGCGCTATGTCTGACGACACAGCCCGCGACGGCCCAGATATCTTGTCCCGTGGCACTGGCTCCTTCGTGGTCCATGGGAAGAAAGCTTCAGTAATCACGTTCGGCAACGAGCTGCAGATGCAAAGTCTGTCGCCAAACGAGCGCATCCAGCAGTGGAAGGTGCGAGAAGATCCTGTAGCATCTCCAGCCACCAACGGCACCAACAATCGGGGCATCGCTGCGGATGTTGCCGACTTCCGCTCCGTCCTCACTGCACGGTCTACCTCGGAAGCAGCTCGTGAGCACCGAGGCTCTACCGCGAGTGCAAGCACTGCTACTGCCCGAAGTTTCAGAGAGCTGCACAGAAAATACTCATCTGCACAGGCTGCCAAGGACCGGTTGGTCTCTGGAAGTCTTGCCCTCCCCTCCGACGAAGACAGTGACGCAGCTATTAGCTTTTCCGAAGGACGGCGCACGCCACTACCTCCCATCGAGGGCGAACCCGAGCCTAGCGAGTTTGAGGATGAACAAGCAAACGAGCCTGATGGCGATGTTAACCCCCCACCCAGTCGTGATAATCGTCAGACTGTGTTCTTCTCGCCGGAGCCAGCACCCGTCACGGAACGTTTGTCTGAAAATAACGTCGATCAAGGGTCCACAAAGGACACCAATGAACGGCCCGAAGGCTCGCCATTGCAAATCATTGACATTTAAGGAGTGTGGAATGATTCTTGTCCAGCGCTGGCGTTATGTTTGAGTTGCCCTTTTTGGAGCCTCCTGTGCATGTCTTTGGTCAGGTTGGTGGATTTGCATAGCCTCTTCCCCTCCTGAGCGCTGATTGCGGCCAGCAAAGGACCTTTTTTGTTTTGCGTTTTCTCAAAACAGAAGACATACGCGCGAAGTGTCTCCGAGGCACAGCCGCTCTTTTTTGGCTTTCTCTTTTCGGCGAGGCCCTGTGCTACCAGCTATTCTAGTCGTCACGATACCGCTGCATACTGTATAATAAATTCAACACAAAAAGATTCCCGGTCTTTACCTAGCCCTCGACTTACTCCGGATTAGACAGAGAGCTGGTGCTTCTGGTTAACACATCGGAGGTCGGAGGGCTTAGCGGGCAGACCAGCCACGCTTGTGCTTTTCATGTTAATTTTCTTGGGAGGTTTAAGTGACCTGGGCAAGGTGCATTGCGACTAGGAACGAACCTAAAGGGGGGGTCTTTGTACAATGCTTCAATAGTAAGAGCGAAACATAACGGGGCCTGATGAGGCTGGGCGATAGGTGGGCTGGGTGTTGGTTTTGGGCTATAGAACTTGTTTTCCTGTACTGGAGGAGCGACAAAAAAAGAGTAGTATTCAACAAGTACCTTGCCTACATTACCTAGAATCATGCTTCTTCGGCTGCTACCGATTGTTCGGTTCGGGTTGTTGATTTGCATTTTCATTACCCCTAGTTTGTATCTGTTTATCAATCAGAGTTGTGAGGATGTGGATAAAGGAGACAGCTGGCCATGCTGGATATTCGAGGTTATTTTCAAAGAGCACCCTATGTAGATCGTATTTCTCAACATGTTGTAGTAATGCTATGCTACCCGGCCTACTTGACATATGGCATTTATTTCTTTCCCTTCTTCTTCTTCTTAGCCCCTCCACCTCCACCGCCCACGGGCGCCTTCTCCACCTTGACTGAACCGGCGCCTCCAGCCAGCTCCAGCGTCTCTTCCTCGCGCACGGGGCCGCCCTGTGTTGCCTCAGCCGCACGCTTCTTCCCCTTCTTTCCCTTGGGGCGGTAGCTGCTGCGATCGCGCAGGGGCAGCCACCGTTCCGGGTCAGGCTTCTTGTTCGGGTCGTAAGATTGAGGGAGCTTCCTCTTGCGAGGCTTCTTGGAAGGTTGTTGCGTCTTGACCGCTCCGGTCTCGTCCAGAGATCGCTTCTTGCTAGCGGGCTGAGTAGCAGTGGGCAGCACGGCGACGCCTGCGTCGATCAGAGCATCAACGTCCACGCCGCTGATGACCTTTTCGACCGCGGGAAGGGAGTCGAGATGCGGCTGTACCCTTGACAAATTGCTTGTAGCGAAGCTTGCAACCAAACCGGCGGTGGCCGTGCGGTCGCCTGGTTGGGTTGATACGAGGTGGGAGAAGGCCTCCCCGGCCGCTGCTAGGTCTGAGGGGTGGGCGGAGCGCAAGAGCTCGATGCCCGCCTCGCGGATTAGAGAATTCCCCCCCGCTGCGGCAGAGTAGGAAGAGCCTTTGCTTTGCCAATGTGCGGCGGCCTTGGCGAGTTCTTTTCGGATTGCCGAGTGCTGACCTTGTTGCCGGTACAGCGCTACTGCGAGAGCGATGAGGCCCGGCGCGAATCGCACGTCGGCATGATCAGATGTTGTGCCCGCTTCGAGCCTCTTGAAAAAGGCCTCGAGAAGGTTGAGGGCAGGGCCTGGGCTGCGAAGCTGGATATACAATTGGATGATGGTGAGGAGAAGTCCTAGATCGTCGGGATGACTTGCTAGTAGGGGGAGCACGCGATGCAGGGCCTCTTTCCCGGTTTGTAGCTGGCAAACGGCGGCAGCGTTGAGGACTCCGAGATCAACTTTTCCAGCGGCAACGGCAGAATCGGCCTCCCCGTCCAGAATACTGGTAGTGGCCTTGTGAACCCCCGAGTACTTCTGCGCCTTGAGGTCGATGACGTACTTATTGTGTCGTAAAGCGAAGGATTGGTACCCAAAGAGTTTGTCGTTCCCTGATGCTACTGGCAGAGCCTCGAACACCCTCTGTGTCAGGAACGGGTTTTCTACGGCCTGTAGAATCAGAGCATTGGCTTTAGCGATGACCTTGGTTGACTCGTCTGAGACACTAAAAATAACATTAGCAACAACAAAACCAGGTACAGATTCAGCTGTGTGGTACTCACTCCGAGAGGTCTAGGGACTTGTACAAGCTTGCAGCCTCGTCCAACTTCCCCAACCTCGTGAAAACATAAGCTTGCTGGACGATAATCGGTACCAATTCGGTCTTCTTCTCCTCGTCATCGAGGTCCTCTGTGGCCTCGCAAAGGTCCCTTGAGCGCTTCAGCAGCACCGCGGCCCTAGAAAAATCCCCACGAGATATGCAACCACAGGCAGCGTTGTATGCGGTCTCAAATGCCTCGAGATCTTCTCTGCCAGGCTGCTTCTGAGCCTCCGGCACAACCCCACCCTTGCCCTGCCACTCCAGCTGGGCATTTGTTGCCGACAGATTGATGCGCAGGTCACTCTCCTCACCGTACTGCTTCTCGGCATCCTCGCTGGCCAAATCCTGATATATCGCAGCGGCCTTCTCGAACTTATCACTACGGTAGGCGACCTGGGCGGCGACGTGCTGCATGCCCCGGCCCGCACCGGCGCTTTGCAGGAGTTCTTCGGCGGCATCCAAATCCCCGGTTTTATAGAGGGCGTATGACTTCTCCAAGACACATAGGTCCTGGAGGCCCGTCCCGCCCTCAGCCATGGCGCGCAGCGCATCTTCGAAGCGGTCGAGCTTTAGGAGGGCGACAACGCGCGCGTGCTGAGCGGTGGTCAGGTCGTTGGTATTGCCCTTCGCGGCCTTGATCGCTGCATTGGCAAGCTTGAGGGCCTCAGCGTGGTCCTCGACCGTCGTCCGGCGCAAGAGCGAGTTGAGCGCCGCGATGGCGGGGTCCGCCATAGTGACGGAGGGGGGTTAGTTGGAATCGAGGTTTGTGATGTCTATGCCGAGACGTTCATCCTAGTTTATTTTATCCTCCTCCCGTCAGATTCTGGTACCTGGAATACCGCGGCCTGGAGTTCGGGCTCGTAGCTTGCGTTCGCGACGTTAGGGGGGGCGGTGGACTGTCACTGGAGCTGTTTGTGGGCTCCAAGCTTCGAGGTCGAATTGCGGGGCATGGGATCCACGAAAAGTACACACTCGGTTCCTGTGTTGGGGTTCAGGCCCCACCCTTGAGTCTCGCCAATCAACTCCCTCCCCTATCTCCCTTCACCTTAAACCTCACGTTCGTCAACATTATCCGCTTCCTACTACAGGGAGAACCTACCTATGTAGTCGGGAGTGTTCCAAACTGCCCCCCGGCACCAGCAATCCTGCACAGCTACATCGACAGATCTGAAAACTCATGATCCAAAACTTCTATCCTCAAACCATGCACCCACCAGCTGTCTCCCAGTAGTATTAGTTGGCGCCGACATCATGACATCCAACCCCCAAACCCATCAGCCCGCTTTTTCATGTGGTTCGCTCCCAGGAAACTAGAGCCGTATTCTCTCATTGTAGCCTTCTCCAATTCGTGGAATATTTCCCATGTCGTCCTTGATTGATGCCAAGCGGTGCGATATCAAGAACTGCTTACTTATTCGCTTCTGCCGCCCCCAGCATTACTTTAACCGCTCCGCTAGCTCCGTTGTTGAGCGAAAAGCGGAATTCTTCCAAATGCATACCAAGTCGGTATTTGGGCTACCTGGATGGGTTCAGGCACGATCGCCCCTTAAGATGACGGGCACGTCCACGTCGTCCATAGACGTCCTCGGGACAGCTCTGTCGCTGTCCCGTTGCGTCAACACACAAATATGGCGCAATTCCCGCAAGTCTTCAGCCTCATTGCCGCCCTGTTCTGTTTGTTTGCATCCTTAGGGGCTGCGTACAAACAGAAGCCGTCAGTCTTCACTTTCACGGTCGAGAGCGGAGGGTTCCAGCTTGGAGGGCCGAATCTCGCCCCTGAAATCAGAGTCTCCTCCAATGATGCGCCTGGCGTCATCCGAGCCGCCAACGATCTAGCTGCGGATTTTGGGAAAGTTCTAGGCGTCAATGGGAGCGTGGTCGTGGCCGACTGGAGCGCCACCATTGCGCAGAAGACGGCCGCACGGCCGACGATCCTGGTTGGGACTATCGGGCAGTCTAGCTTGATCGACGGGCTGGTGGCTTCCAAGAAGTTGGACACCTCAAATATCGCCAAGAAGTGGGAAACGTTCACTTATCAGGTCGTGTCGACGCCATGGGAGGCTCGAGATAATGTCTTTGTGATTGCGGGCTCCGACTCCCGTGGTGTGGTATTTGGCATATATGATGTCGCAGAACGAATTGGGGTGTCCCCACTTCACTACTGGGCGGATGTGCAACCCATCAAGAGACAATACATTGCTGCCAATAGTCTCGTCCACGCCGAGGGCCCGCCCTCAGTCAAGTACAGGGGCATTTTTCTAAACGATGAGGCGCCTGCCTTGACTGGCTGGGGCAAAGCCAACTTCAAGCAAAGCCAATATGGGAGCGCTTTTATCAGCGACTTCTACAAGCACATATTCGATCTGGTACTTCGGCTCAAGGGCAACTACGTCTGGCCAGCCATGTGGTCGAGTATGTTTTACTTGGACGATCCTAAAAACGGGCCCATGGCGACGGAGTACGGCATCTTCATGGGCACGTCACACCACGAGCCCATGGCACGAGCCGACAAAGAGCAGGGAAGGTTCCTAAAGGGTTCATGGGACTGGAAGAGCAACAAGGCAGGCGTCCAGTCCTTCATGCAAGAGGGCGCCACGAGATCCAAGAACTGGACCACCATTTACACCCTTGGTATGCGTGGATCGGGCGATGCCGCATCGGCAACTCTGTCGTCAAGCGCGCTGGAGGAGATCATTGCATGGCAACAACAGACTCTCACGAAAGTGGTTGGAAAGCCCCTTTCCGAGATCCCCCAGGCTTGGGTAATGTACAAAGAAGTACCAGGGTACTGGCAAGCTGGAATGAAAGTTTCAGACGATGTGACGCTTCTTTGGAGTGACGACAATAGGGGCAACATCCGAAGAGTCCCAATTGGCAACGAGGAGAAGCGAAGCGGCGGTTCCGGCATGTATTACCACTTTGACTATGTTGGTGATCCGCGGAATTATAAGTGGATAAATACGATTCAATTGACGAAGACGTGGGAGCAAATGACTCTCACTTACGATAGTGGCATCCGCAACATCTGGATTGCAAATGTGGGAGATCTCAAGGCGCTGGTAAGTCTGCTCGGCGATTCCATTTGTTGATGGGGTGACTGCTAATGTTTGATCACGTACCTAGGAGCTTCCCACAGTTCATTTTATGGCTCTTGCTTGGGATCGGGACGCATTCAGTAGTCCCAATAGTACGACAGAATGGCTGAAGGTCTGGGGCGCTCGCCAGTTCGGAGAAGCGGCGGGCGAGGAAGCAGCAGCCATCATGACGACGTACGGAAAACTGACGGCACGGCATAAATATGAGGATTTGAGCAGAACACCGTTCGCTTTCCATCCCACTAACTACGACGAGGCTGAACTTAATTATCAAGAGTGGACAAACTTGCTAGCCAAAGCCCAGGCTGTATACGACAGCTTACCCAGCGCCGTCCAGGACTCGTTTTTTGAAATTGTGTTGCATCCCGTACTGGCAGGGAAGACAGTATTTGAGATCTACACCAAAGTGGCGCTCAGCAGCCGATACTCGACCGAGAAACGAGTCAGTACAAATCAACTCGGAAAGGACGTCCAGGCGGCCTTCCAGGCAGACCAAGCCATCACGAAGCGGTTTCACAGCCTCCGAGGCGGCAAATGGAACCACTTCATGGATCAAACTCATGTAAGATGGGGAATTATCTTCTACCTTGCGATGACTCAACGGGTTTAGTACTGACAGACAACAGCTCGGTTATTCGAACTGGCAGGAACCAAGCTCTAATACAATCCCTCGCCCTTCAACCCTCGCAGGAGCGGCCAGCAGCGCTCTGCTGGGAGTTTCAGCACAGGGAAACACCGCCGCCTTTCCTGGGACGGCCAAGCTTACGCTCGCTCCAGTAAGTAAGTTCGATCCTCCGAGCGTGGACAGGTACCTCGACGTCTTTGCCCGCGGCGACGGCAAGTTCAACTACGAAATAACAGCCAATGTGTCCTTCGTCAACGTAACAAACAGGAGAGGTTCCCTATCATCTCCCAACGGACCTTCCGATATCCGCTCTATTATTGAAGTCAACTGGGCTTCCGCGCCCGCTGGGGCCAGCACCATCGCCTTGACCATCACCAACGTCAACCAGACAAGCCAAGCTGCAACGGTTCTGGTGCCCCTCGAGAACCCCACAGTTCCCATTGATTTTAATGGCCACGTAGAAGCAGACCGCACAATATCCATGGAGGCGGAGCACTTCTCCGTGGCTTCAGCAAAAGACTACATCGTGGTCCCTGACTACGGCCGGACCTTATCCGGTGTCAGACTTCCGCCTCGAACGCCATCCCAACAACCGGCCAAGGGACCAGCACTTGTTTATCCCTTCTATACATTCACCAACGTAGCGGATGCTTCCGTCACCGTATACCTCTCCCCATCAGAGAATGCTAACCCCAATTCGCCGAATCGATATAGCATCGCCTTGGACGGGGGCTCCGTCACGACAGTGCAGATTGCCCCGCTAACTAACGGCAGTAATCAGCCTGCTGGATGGTCTGATGCCGTTATCAGGGGGGCATATGTCAAGACCAACAAGGTTGGGAAGCTCGCGGCGGGGAAGCACGAGCTGAAGCTGTACTTACTGGAGCCGACTATGGTTGTGACCAAGGTTGTGGTCGATGTTGGTGGGGTAAAGACTAGCCTTCTAGGCCCTCCTGAGAGTAAGATTGTTGGGTAAAAAGGGGGCAGCAAACTCATGGTGACATTTCAGTCGGTCTCGACATTTCAGTCGCTTTTAGGGTACTTCGAGGGTACGCTGTATCTGTTGCAGGGTACACTGGTTTAGCCTATACTTTTAGCGGTGAGCGTGCTGTAGTCTAGTGATTACAGCGCCAAACAAAATCAATCCCCAGACACCCAAATGTCGGCCTATGCACACATGGAAATGGAATACCGCCAAGATGGGCCGTGCACACCACCTACTGCAAAGTTTCAACGTGCATGAGAGCCTGTGCAACCGGCTTCCTTACATCTATCTCACTTACAGCTTTCTGCCCCAGACTCAACTGGTGATATCCAGCGCCAGGAGAATTTAAAAAGAGAGGACACTTCTGGAGGAGGAAAAGAGGAAAACCACCAGAGGCATTCAAAATGATTGCCAAAATAATACCACGGCCCGGGCACTTTTCCCGCCAGATCCGGATCCGCTTCGCTCTGGACCCGAGCAGCAGGAGGCTATTCTCATCCTCCCCGTCGCGATTGCTGCCCACAGTGTCGTTGGTGTATGATCTCCACGAGCCGTCGAAACCCACGGTACCCGATGCCCAGACGTCGCCCATCATCATCATGCACGGTTTGTTCGGGTCGAAAAAGAACAACAGGAGCATAAGTAAGTGAGTGGCCCATCTCTTCCCATAATCTGGTAAGTCAGCTCGGCTCTTAACACACCGAAAGAGTTCTTGCGCGAGACCTGGGACGCCATGTATACGCCGTGGTAAGTTGAAAGCGGTCACCCTCTCCGGGACCTATGACTTGGACTTCGCCTCTAACAACCCCAGGACCTCCGCAACCATGGCGAGTCGCCCCACGATGCCCGCCACGACTACACTGCCATGGCAGCGGATGTGGCCGAATTTGTCAGACAACACGGGCTGAAGCAGCCCACACTGATCGGCCATTCCATGGGTGCCAAAACAGCCATGGCGCTGGCCCTCCACGAGCCGGACCTTATCGCCAACATCGTCGCCGTGGACAACGCCCCCATCGACGCTCGCCTCGAGAGTGATTTCGCGCGCTACATCCAAGGCATGAAGAAGATCGACTCTGCCGACGTGACGCGCCAGGCCGAGGCGGACAAGATCCTCGAGCCATACGAGGAGTCCCTCGCCATCCGTCAGTTCCTCCTCGGAAATCTGCACCGGCCCGAGGGGTCCAAGGCGCAAAAGTTCCGCGTCCCGTTGTCCATCCTGGCCAAGTCACTCGACCACCTCGGGGATTTCCCATTCAAGGACCCCAGTGAGGTACGCTTTTCGAAGCCGGCGCTTTTCATCCGCGGCACACGCAGCAAGTACGTGCCGGACGAGGTGATTCCGATAATCGGCCAGTTTTTCCCACGCTTTCAGCTCGCCGACGTCGATGCTGGCCATTGGCTCATCTCGGAGAATCCCGAGGCTTTCAGGCAAGGTAAGAGGCCGCTCTCCCCTAAAGCTATGCGTTATGACAATTTACTTACACATCGGGGGAAAAGCCGTTGTCAAGTTCCTGGAACAGGAGGAGTAGCGGAGGCTGGTGTGCCGCAATGCAGTGTATTACCCGGCCCTCTAATTCCAGGCACCTAGCGGTCATCTCTCTTCTTCCTTGTTGTATTTATAGACCTGTGTGATAGTAGATATAGAAATTTGTTCATGTAAAGGTAAATACAGACAGACACCAACAATGATGATAACAAGGGTATCAGGATCTCGTCCAACACAGCCAATCGCCGACGCAACGGAGTAGGTTGACGAGGAATGTGTAAAGCGTCCTTGGTATGTAATGCACAACGCCTGAAACAAAGGAAACAAAATCACAGCAGTCTAAAGTGGTGTTGAGTGATCTCAGAAAGTGGGCGTTAGCAGGAACAACTGGAGAGGTAACCACCGTCGCCCCTTCCCACCGCTACCGTCCCTGATGCCCGCCCGTTGACCCCTGATAACAAACCCGGCGATGACACAATCTGGTTGACGATATCGCAAAACGGCTTTCGCACGTTTTCGCGCGTCTTGGCGCTTGCCTCACAAAAGAGTGCTCCATGGGCGTCGGCTAGTGCTTGGCCTTCCTCATATGAGACTTCCCGGCCGTTCTCGGCTTTGTCGAGCTTGGCACCGACCTAGAAATGGCCCCGTAAGTTTAAGATGATGGGAGAAGGAGATGGGCACGAATCCATACCAGATGCAAGGCGACACCCTCGACCGTGTTGGCCTCGGCCTCGTCAAACCACCGCTCCATGGTCAAGAAGCTGGCCCGGCTGGATACGTCATAGACCAGGAGGACGCCGTGGGCACCACGGTAGAAGCTTGTCGAGAGAGTGCGGAACCTCTCTTGGCCGGCCTAGTGAGTGTTATCAGTACATTATATTTCTGTCTTGAGAGTAAAGTCTCGCGGTGATGTGACCAACCGTATCAAATAGTGTTAGACGATAAGCCTTCCCCCGTACACCGAGCTTTTTGATCTGGATGAGGTTCCATATCAATACCGCATCCGCCATCACTCACGGGACCGACGACAGGCACCCCGCCGTCATTAGTCCTTACACCAGAAAGAACGAAAACACACCTTGAAATCGATGCCGATCGTCGCGGTGGATAACTCCGGGTCGAATTCATCATCACAATACCTCGTGAGCACTGTATATGTATCATGTAAGTTAACCGCAGCCTCAGAAAACAACAGCGAGCATCAGCGTCTACACTGACGCAGTGTGCTCGCAACATGAAGAAACTCACGGGCCGACTTCCCGGCTCCAGATGGCCCGATCAGCAGTACCTTGAGCGTCGGCAGCGAATCATCTGACGCCATGAGGAGGTGATGAGAATGGTAACGGCGAGGATATATGAGCAGGAAGCAACGTATAAAAAGCGAATAAATAAGTGAATAAAACAAGTCCGGATGTTTCCAAGCTAGGAGTTTGTTGCTGGTGTATGTAACGCGATCGACGAACGAAGTTGAGCGAGCGAGACGCGGACACCTTGTTAGGTCAGGTGTCTCTGTCGGTACGCTGGGTCTGGTGTGAGTGGTCGAGGTAGGCCGCGGGCAGCAGCAGCCAGGTCACACTGCACTGGAGGGAACAGCCGAGGTGCCCGCGAACGTCATCCACCTCCAAGCGGTTAGGTGGTGGTTCTTGTTTGCTTCCTCGACCCAGCACCTCGCTAAAACCTGAAATGTATGGACTTTATTCAAATAAGGTGTATACCGGTCATGAAGATGGAGAAAACAAATGACAGGAGACCCCAACAGCTTGTTATTTCCTGTCAAGGCTGGACTGCGGAGTGAGCCGTCAGGAAGTGGCGGGTTCAAATCTTGTCTTGTGCTAACCATGTGTCAGCCTACGATGACGTTATGAAACCAAAACCCGACGGCTCCCAAATCTAGTAGCTAATGAAAAAAAGAGAACAATTTTGAAGAAATTAAAAGTGGTTCATCGGGGACACGATTTATGTATGGGAAGTTCAGACGTAAATGCGACTTTTCATTTTCAGCGGTTGATGGTCAGCCGGCACGGATTGCTGCGCAGCGCCAGTCTAACCCGTCTGCATACTGCCGTCTTCTTGATCTTGGTTTGTCTTCAAGTCAATGAGCTCCCCCAACCAAGACAAGACGCCCCAAACGCATAGCGTACCCGGCCGTTGGCTTTTCACCACAGCCCGGTGGGTACAGTAAATCGCACCAAACATACCCCAACACCCACGGCGTGATCAGCAGCTAAAGTGGTATCGGCTGGGAAAGTCACGGTCTTTTATGATCCTTTTTCATTCCATTCCTTCCGTCGTCGGGACGGTAATCGTTACCTTGACTACTGTACCATGATAGCCACGCCAAATGCAACGAAAAGCAAGACCTATGTCCGAGAAAGGTACTGCTGGATAAAAACCGTGCCCCGTGCTTCACCCATCATGACCCACACCTTATACCGACTCAAGAACCGTCTCCTTGAAGTCCCGCTCGACCTTCTGACCTTGGTCGTCAGTGCCAGACTCGCCGTGGAGGGCCATGAGCGAACCGAGGTCGAACTTGGGCGACTTGAGGAGCTTGACCTTGCGGATGTGAACCTGCTGGTTGTTAGCTTCCCCGCCCTAGAATTCATTTTGAGATGCTTGCTAAACTTACGTTCTGGAGAGGGTAGATGCCCTGGGTAGCCTTCTCGATCTCGCGGCCGATGACCTCGGGGATCAGCTTAGAGGTGAGCTGGGTGAGGGTGCAGCTGGAAGCCTCGCGCTGGATGATCTCGGTCATCTTTATGCGGATGGCACGAATCTGTGAGGTGGCGGCATAGGTAGTCTTCTTGATCTGGTTAGGGCGGCGCTTGGTGAAAGCAATGGCGAAAAGACGGAGGAGGTAGTCGTCGGTGGTCTTGACCGTGACGTTGGCCTCGATCAGGGTTTGCCACTTGCGCACAAGCGAGCGGAGCTTGTCCGAGGTGAAGTCCAGACCGTGGAAGTTGGTCAGGCAGTTCTTGCCCTGGACCTCATCGACCCGGAGCTTGATCTTGCGGAAAGCGTGGTCCTCATCCTTCTGGAGATCGGCGAGCGAAACCTCGAAGATGCGACCTTTCAGGGCGTCGTTTGCGTTCTTAAGACCGGTAGTCCGGTTGACGAGGGTCTTGCCAACACTAATCACACGTCAGACCTGCAATACAACTCCCGTAGGTTTTATTCGGGGCGGCCGAGGCTCGGGCGGTGGTGGTCTTACTCGCGAATGTTGAAGGGCGCAGGGGCCTATTGATTGCAGAATTCGTCAGTTCGCTGTTTTGTGAGATTATCGATCTGGGCTATTTGGCTCACCTTGATTCCGTACCAGTCCTTGCGGGCAAAGGGGTCCTGTGCCTTCTTCTTGAGGCCCTTCTTACCCTTAGACAGTCTCTTGTTCCTGGGAACCGATTAGCGACGGATAATCTTCAGTCTTCGCGATCGACTTCGTGATGGTGCCATTCGAGGCGGTCGTGTGCCGCCTGCTGACGGTGAAAAAAAGCTCTGAGGGTGTACATACTTTCCGACAGCCATCTTGACGAGCACCTGTTCCTAGGACGGACAAGAAGTGCTGCTTGTGGTGGTGATGGAGACCGTAGTTCGAGGTCGCGAAATTTGGTTTCTTCCTCCGAATGGAAATTGTGAATTGGTTGTGTGGGCTGCGAGACCGCCTACGGAAAAACTTGGCTGTGGGGCAGAGGGGATGTGGGCATGGATTGGTCGCTCGGCGCTTAGGGCTCATCGATGGGGGCCGTGCGCCGGAGCGCGGTCAACTTCACTAACAGCATAACCGCGATTATTCCGCACCTCGCTGGAATCGCTGGAATCGCTCAACTGGGCTCCAACTCCCGAGACCATATCGCACAGAATCCCGGTCCAGTTCAGCATCTCAACGTCCTGTCCTTCCGGAATATGTCTTTCCTGACAGCAAGCTTCATTTTCTACGGTTTCTTGGAGCAGCCACTTCATCTCATCATACGCGAAGCAGTCCTTCCAAACGTTCATCCCCTTCCAATCGCAGCAGCGCGCTTTTATTTCTTCTCCATTCAAGCAAGCACATAATCATCACCTGGGAACAAGACGAACATGGAGTGGATAGCATTCTGTTATAACGCAATAGCTTATCGAATCACGCTTCCGCTGAGATTCGCATGCGCTCCGCAAAGGCACCGAGCGTCGTTAGTCATTTTTGACCATCGACGTGGCATCGGCGCCATATTATTAAGTACAGGATGTTTTTGAGGGCGGTCAAGCCCAAGTGGGTAATGTGACCTCTGCGCTTTCCATTTGGATGCAGGGTCCCCGGTGTTGAACGCTTCCGACTCCCCTTCGATGCCTTAGTCCAGGACCTGCAGCAAATAAGGAATGTGCACCATTCAAAATAACGCTCTTGCCCTTCCCTCCCTACCGGAGCATGCCACGTCTCAGCGGCGTTCAGAGTTCCGTCCGGGTTGCTGGATGCGCTATCGTCATGTAGCGCAGCGCTGGTGTGCCCGAGTACTGGGTGGAGGGTGGTGTGTGGTGGAGGATTGCTTGCTTGGTTTCCCAAGATTTCTGCGGCTGAGTCTGCTCAGGACGCCGGATTGCGCCTGCAGCCCAGCATCCACAGCGAGATGACTCAGGGGGACTTGAGCTCCGTCTCCTTGTGTTCGTCTTGCTGATCCGCCTCATAGATATCGAAGCTGGGGAAGCTGAAATAACGCCCCGAGCCTGCCAATGTGGTCAGTCAGGGCCGAGATGCAAACGCGTGGAGAGCCTTACAGGAATGATGACGCAGATCGTCAAAACCATCTGAGTGGCTCACGGGAGACGATGACAGTTCCGATTGTCGGTCCACGCTGTCGTACATGGAAGTTCGGGCAGACATGGGAGACGAGGGCGTCATGGTGGAATCTGGCGGCGAGCCAGAGATGAAGGCCATCCGACTCAACAGCTCGGTTGCTCTGCGACTCGACTGCGAGCTCGCGAGTGAGTTTCGGCTGGCATTAGACGTCGTGATGGATGGCTCGGTGGCTGAGGCTCGAAGTAGTCTTGGCCTCCTGCTGCTGGTGCTCCGAGTGGACGAATCCCTCCGCGACATAGGGCGCGATTCTGGGGGCGAAGCCATGTCGACTATGGTGGTGCTGGTAAATAACTGGCAGGTTTCGACCTTTGATGCTCACTCAAGGAAGCCTGGATAGCCAACATGGGGGACAGGGCTCGATGTGGTGAGGGAAGAAAAGTAGGGGAGGGGAGGGTTAGTTTCGATATCAGAGGATGATAATGGGGATTTAAGAAGGAAAGCCGCCCACTTGGGCTGAAATGGAAATCCGCTCAATCCCGCGGTGGACTTGCAGGTTTCAATGACGGCACTTCGGGCGACATTGCCACTTGTCACTCAATGGTTTGAGAGGCTAATAAGCATACCCGCCCGCTACCCGTTCGACCAAGGACGGAGCTGAGGCGTGTGAGTGTGACCGTTCCTGCCTGGGCCGGGGTCTGGACGACGCAACAACCTGGCTTGGACTGCCGCGCTCGGAGTGCAGGGCAATGACTGACTCTGAGGCGCTCCAAGTGTTTACCCCTCGCCGTCGCCGGGCTAGGGCGTGGCCCGCGAAAAAGGGGTGGGGTGCCTGGTGGACATTCGTTGTCCCGGATTCGGGCTTTGGGCAGCCAGCCCATCCCAGACGAGGACGAGGGCGCTGGCCAGCCAAGGGGCCGCCCCCCATTCCAGTTGCATGCAGACCGGTCCAACTGTCCCGCAGAGACGACGAGGAGCAAACGGTGGCCACACGTAACCCCCCATTCCCCGCCGTCAACGCCGTCAGGCTTCCAGACGACTTGTAAGTGGGGTACAGCGGCGATCCACAGCCACTCAAGGCGTGACACTTCAGGGAAATGGACGCTGCACGCTGCAAGCCGGTGCATTGGTTTGCGACCGACCTTCCCGGACCAGGCCTGTTTAGATACAGCGCCGTCTCCGAAGGCCGCGGCGCTGTAGGTGTGTAGTAATTGACCCAGCCCAGCAATTACCACAGACAACAGGCACCCAGCCCAGCCCAGGCGGTGCAACCCACCACATTGATTGCCAGGTACATGCCAGCATCAACCCCACCACAACCAACTGTGCGATCTGTCGGTCCACCCTCTTCTTGTTATTGTTGCTGCCGCCCTGCCGTGCTGCCGCAGCCAAGCGGCTGACAGCTGTGACGGTCGTCGGATGCCAGCGTTGTCGGTTGACACTGTCCCTCATCCGCCCAGCGTCTCATCTTCCTTTCTTTGCAGTGTCAAAACGCTCTGCTGCCTCTAGGTCTTCGTTCGTGCACCACACCACACCCACGCAACCTGGAGCTAATGCATCTTGTTACTCGTCGAGCCTCAGTCCAACCAGCCAACAGTCTTATCACGTTCCGTTTTTCTCCATCTCTGACTGTCAACTGATTATAGCACGACTGCGCGTCAGCCTAGCCTGCAGAAGGCAACGACCCGAACACTCCACTGCTTGCTCCTTCCTGCTCCCCGCAGAGTAGTTTCTTTTTTTCCGAGACAGATCTCGATGATTGATGGACAAATTCCCACCCCGCATAAGAACACCCCTAGCACACGCAATCGTGAGTAAGTGCGTCGACATATGATACGCGTGCCGGGAGAGATGGCTGAGCCGGGGCGTTGAGGAACACCGGGCATGTTAGCATACGGCCTTTACAGCCAAAAAAACATCCCGCCTCACTCAGTTCTCTCTGCCTCAAGAACCTTGCTGCCACTGTGGTCCAACGCCTGAAACAAATACGGGCAGATAGGCCTATAGGGAGGGAGGCAATTCGCGTCCTCTTCCTTCGTCCTGCGCGATTTTTCCCACGGGCTTGATGAGAATCTTGGGAAGCTTTGCGCGGGAAATGATGGGGAGATGTCACCATCTCGATGTGATTCGAGACAGGTACACCATGCTAATGCCGCTGCTTCACGATAGCCTCTACTGCTACTGCTGCGCCTCGCAAACCAAAACCGTTCTGTATTCTCCGACCAGAAACAGACAGGCAGATTCTTAGTGTCACCTCATCCCAACTGTTGGGGATTCGGGGCTTCAGTGAGAGGCTTTGTCTTTGCCCGGACAAAAAACTCCTCATGGCTCTCACATTTTACTCGCACACACGCGCAGGCATCGCCATGCAGCTCCCACGCAATTGGGAATTGGGATAGACATCGAGCCACGCGACAAAACGGAAAGCAGCGGGAAGGGAGCAGCAGCAAGATTCGGATTTGCGGGACAGCGGCTCTTCCGCAGCCTCCCTTCCCCTCCTTACATGCTTGTTGGGATGGATGTGGATGCGATGTCAGCCCGGAACAGGACCCAGTAAAAGGAGAGGCACACAACCACCGATGCCATGCCACGCCGTTAGTGAATGTGTGTACACGTTCTTGCCAGCTTCTCCTCAGCTGTTCTTCTTTGCGAAAACGCACGTTAGAATGGAAATTCCGCGGGCTTCGCCTACACGCCCTGATCCTTCCCCCAGCTCAGGTCAGATGCGGGCAAAAGCAACCTGCGCGCTCATATCTCAATGATGTCACTCGTTCCAAGACAATAAGGAGGAACACATCCGGAGGGACAGCCTCAGACTTTTCTTCAAGTTTTTGGTTCCACATGGGGACTGGCAGGGGTCCTGGTTGGTCACGCCAGCACTTACACTTACACACAGATCAGTGCGCGCAAGCCGGGGAGGTATATCCGCAACACCTAGACGTAGCGGACTGAGTCCAGGTCTCGGCCATAATGAAAACCGTAGCAGGTGCTACTTCGCTGGCAGAACGGGGAGGAGTAAAGTGTACGAGTGCTTCAAAGAAGCGCTTTGGAATCACGCATCTATAGAACTCTCAAAGGGTGACAAGTATCAAAGACACACCCCCATCTCCCCCGTGCTGATCGGCGACAGGCACACAACGTGGCACGGATTTCCAAGAGCGCGTGACCTCAAGAGGTTTTAAAACCCCCTTCCTTTTGACTCTTTTCGTCTATGCTGTTTTCCCCCCTATACTCGACAACTACGTAGGCAAATGGCGACCTCCGCCAGCCTTTTTACCCCGTGGGGGGAAGAAAAGGCGGGGGACAGACGCCCCATTCTTGCAGCAAGTCTAAAACTACTTAATGTCAGAGGGGGTACATGAGTCCATATCCAATCTACTATGAGAGAAAAAAATTGCTTTCTGATTTGACCGACCCCGTGGCATGGGAGGATGAGGGTATTGGCCAGCTCAGTGTGTCCCCCAAAACGCCATAGGGGGTGCGCGGCTCGAAGGGCAACACTCAGATGCAAGATGCGGTGTTCAGAAGCCCCGAGCCACTTCAGGAAGCAACCTCAGTGGTCGATGCTAGGAAACGTCAGCCCTGGTCTTCTCGATTCGTTGAAAAGGGACGAATGGGATTTGGTGGGCTTACTCCTCCCATATCCGGCCCTGCACGGCCTTCAACTCGTCGGCTGTCATTCGATGTCCTTTTGTGAAGTATCCTGCGAGGTTTTATTGTCAACTCTCCGAACTCCGCCGGACAGAGAACGGATGATCACCTACCAGCAGTAATCTTGGCGTCAATCTCCACCCTCGAGTCGGCGGGAATCCAAGATTCTGGGAGCTCAACTCGCTCATGGATGGGTATGCTATTGGTAACACCGTTAGAATCCTCCTTTCCGGGAACGGACGTCGAAGCGAAACAAGCTGGTTGCAACACTCACCCTTGGCCTACGATGGCATCGTGTTTCATGCTGGTTGAGCGAAGGGATGTCAGAACAACAGCGCCGGATGCTTGTATGGGATACGCCAGAGTGTGACTTACTTGCTCATGCTGAGCATCCTGTCAATTTTGGTGATACCCAACCAGTGTAGGATGTCAGGCATCAGGGCCTGAAAGCGCATGTCCTTGACACCGGCGATGTTTTCGGTCCGCTTGAAATAGTCCGACGCACGATCTTCCCCGCGTTTTCTGGCGTTGTATACCACTGCAGATCTCGGTTAGATGGGGGACACACTGTGCTCCGGGAAAAGGAGCGAGGGCGTGGGAGAGACGAGGGACAACGGGGCGCGCGACATACGGTACTAGGGTGGGATCAGCTTCACACAGTTCCTCGGAAACGGGATAGGGGTTCTCTCGTACCTTTGTTACTTCGCCGAGAGCACGACCCTCCTTGCGAAAGTAGATCACGACGCCGCTGCCGCCGTTTTGTGCCTCCTTGACAGCCTCCTCAATGCCGAAGATTAGGTAGGGTCTGCAAGTGCAAATGTCGGAGCCGAAGACATCGCTACCATTGCACTGCCGCCGAGGTCGTGTCAACGGGGTATCCGTTGAGAATATGGCTGGGCCAGAATCATACCTCGTCATGGATGCGCAACGCAAGCTTCTTGGAAGGGTCAGACATGTTCGCCGGGTCCCCGAAGACATAAACAGTCAAGCCACCTGCGGGTTGTCAGACCAAACACCAGGGTTACAGCGTGATGGGGGGGCAGGAGTCGCGCTCTCTTACCAATCGGCGGTAGGAACACTTTGATATCGCCGCGAGTGATCAACTGGACGCTGCGTTAGCTACACTGAACACAACTGTGTTGCCCACCTCAACTGGGATTTCTCTTTTCGTGGCTTACCTCGGGGTACATTCCGCCGGTGTGCTCAAAGAGGGATCTCCTCAAAGTACCCTCATCGATACCAAATCGCTCAGCAACACCAGGCAGATACCATACTGGCTCGACAGCGAACTTGGTCACGGCCAGCTCGCCAGACGAGTTGGTGCAGACCTTGCCATCCGGCACAAGCCTTCCACTTCGTACACTCTCCTCGAGCTCGGAAAGCTTCATATGGGCTTTGGTCACGGCAATGGTTGGCCGGAGGTCCACTGCAAAATCGTTAGAATGAGGACCTCAGTCACTGCAGGAAGGACAGGAATGCGGCATGCCGTTCTCCGTCTCCATGATATCTTTGAACATCCAAGGGACCTGGTGTCCCCAGGGGTCCATAGCAACGATCTTCTTCCGGTCACCCCATTGGGGAAAGGGTCCGATGTTGACCGCGGGCTCGGCGTTGGTGAAATCGGGCCGGTGCTCGGCACTGAGCTCGTTGCTAGCTACGGCCAGTGCATAGTAGACGGAATAGGAGCCGCCATGGGCGCCGATGGCGTTCCGTCTCCGTATCGTAGAGGCTGTGCGCGAGACGGTAACGGGACCACGCTTCAGCGGATCCGGATGGCCCCATTCCATCGGCAGCGGCTTGATTCCAATCTGCTTCGGGTAGGTGGTTAAGATGATACGGGATGTGAAGCCTGACTGGGCATCAGCAGGCGTCGACAACGACAGCGGCGAGGCTGATGGCGGCGACTGTGAGCCTGCGTCGGCCGGCAGCATTGGCGGTGTCTTGGAGTAGCCAGCAACAAGGGGTGTCGCCGTCGCCGACCGGCTGGGTGCTCCATTCTCAGTCGTCTCATCCCCCTGGCTCTTCTCCAGCTTGCCGAGGCGCTGCGATACCGAGTCGAAGGCCGATAGCAGCTGCGTCTGGTTCAGGGCCATGGCCTTCAAGGCGCCGCGGACCTCATCCATATCCGCCATGGTGATTGTTTACTGTTTCTGGTGTAGCGAGCTGAGCAATACCACGTGCTACAGCACACGCCAGGAATGAGCGGTGTCGATAAGAAAGGGTACGCCGGGCAGCTGCTCACGGGATGTTTCTATCACTGAAAAAACTAGAGCAAGACGGAAGCAATAGCACGTTGGGATGGCAACCGATGTTTTCGCCTGGTCAAGACAAAAGTGATAAGAGAAGAGAGAGAGGGACCAGTCTGTACACCGTCTTGTTGACCGTCTTGTATTCCCGGTGGTCGGAACGGGAAGCGACTGGCATTGTCCAGCTGATCGATTACAGGGGTGAGCTCGACACCACTGCACCGGCTCCTTCTCACCTGAAGTCCTGGGCGGCTCCACTCCGAGCGCCCTTCAATCGGATCAAGGCCGCGCCTGTTAGATCTTGGATTTTGGCTTCGACCGGTCGTCCACGTAGGTGTGCAGACGCGGTAGGAGCGATCCGGTTCTTTGATAGCCAAGGTGGAGACTCCGAGCTGGATGCGTTTGCTGTCCCGCGGGGCTGTTTGCGGCGGTGATTGCTGCCATTGGGTGTCGCGTTACAGATACCACGACCTACCGGCTTGACGCTCGCTCTGCTAATTATATAGGACAGCCAACGCCAGCATTTGGGTGTTTGTTGGCAGATCGAACCCCAAGGCTTTGTGAGCGTGTTCAGAGAGACTAAGACAGGACACATTAATGGGGCACCATGGCCAGTGCGCAACGGACTACGAATACATGTCTAGAAGGAAGGCAGTAATCTGTAGTTTCGAAGCTACTACGTAAGTTACCAGCTTAGTCATATCCTTGAGGCCTTCCTTCATTACCTAATGGAAGACCTCTTCCAATGGTAACGATGCCCCAACGATGTCAGCAATCTTTTGACCAGAGCCTCCGTCCATCCCGAAGATGTCTCCGTTCGTGGGGCGGATCGCTTCGGGCGCTAGCACTGGCAACCCCTGCATTGAGATTGAGAGCACGGGCCTCCGATGTGGCATTTGGTAAGGTGGGGCGGCCTGATTTCATTTCTTCGGACCTCTTCACCTTGTACACCTTGGCGGGGCAAACTTAACTGCCTTCTCAACATCGCGTGGGCTTGTTCGGGAGTAGAACCGTTTCAAGGCGATTCTCCTCAGGCCTTTCTCTTGCGTATTTACCCGTTGCTCCCGTTGTGCGCACGCAACTTGACCACCCAAGTTGCCCCAATCGTCTCACCTTTTTGTCGCTTTTCGAAACTATCACTATCCTCTTGCGCCAAGCGCTCTGACTGCTTCTCCATCATGGGTAAGCGGAAGAAGAGTTCCCGAAAGCCCCAAGGGCCTAGGAAGGTACGGCATTTGTACACTGGGCACGATACGCCTGATAATGTGCGTCTCTGCGAGAAGCGCAGCTGACCAAAATTTACCGGTAGAATGAGCCGCTTGCCACAGTTTTTACATGTCTGTTTTGTAATCACGAGCGGTCAGTTTCGGTGAAGCTAGACAAGAAGGCCGGCGTTGGCCAGCTCGACTGTAAGATCTGCGGCCAGAAGTTCCAGTGCGGAATCAACTGTAAGAATATACTACTCCAACGCCACTTGCTGCGGAGTGGTTTGGGACTAATGCGTGTTGGCAGATCTGTCAGCGGCCGTTGATGTGTACAGCGAGTGGGTTGATGCTGCTGGTAAGGAGTTCATGAAGATCCTGCCCCAATATCGTTACTGACTCTAGCAGATGCTGTAGCCCACGAGGGCGGCGGGGGTGATGAGAATTTGCACCGCCCATCTGGCCAAGGCCGATTAGGTAGTGGGCGACCAGGGGCTTCAAAAGGCAAGGCAGATGCGTACGATGATGAGGATGATAGAGAAGGTTACGAGGAAGATGTCGTGGCTGACGACGACGATTACGAGTGAGACGGCTAGCTTCGAGCACATGGTATTCAGGGGTAGCGAACCCAAGACTATCTGGACCCCAAACAACCAGTGGAACACAAATTCATCTTCTGCGAGGACCAAATTCTCAATGAATTGTTGCTTCATAATTGGGTATTGAAGGGCACGCTACGCATCTGTGACGATACTACCAGCCCCTAAACTCAAGAAACCGTGTGACTCTTCACCTGGTATAGTACCGGTCACCAAAGTCACCGAGACCAGGGATAATATAGCTATACGAGATTAGCAGAGTACCATCAGCAAGACACAATGTACGCACTTCTTCTTATCGAGGCCTTGGTCGACGAATGCGGTTACTACGCGGAGTTTGGGGAACTTGGTGGCAAAGTTCTTAATGCCCTCTGGGCTAGCAATCAGGTTGAGGAACAGGATGCGGTCCTCGGGGACTCCTCGAGACATCAACACCTCTACTGCCATGATGGCAGAACCTCCCGTTGCAAACATGGGATCGAGCAGAAGAACCCATCGATCGGCAATATCCTCCGGGAGCTTGTCGTAGAAGAGCTTGGGCTGCGCTGTCTCTTCGTCCCGCTGGATCAGGATCTTGCCGATTCTGACTGAGCGGCAGCAGTCTCTAAGGCCCTGCTCCATCGCCTCACCGGCGCGCATGATCGAAACGCCACAAATCTTTCCCTGGAACAATAGACCATCGTATGGGCGCCCGACTGGCGTCGTTACGGTGTGCTCGATTGTTGGGAGGTGGTTGAGACCTTCCTCTACCAGGAGGCGGATGATACGGTTAGAATAGAAGATAAAGTCTCCGCGGTCTGTATCCTTGTTGCGGATGATCCTATCAAACAGTATGAGCCCTAGACAGTTCCGAGTTAAACAAGCGGGAAGGAAGAACAGGGGGCGGCGCACGAGAGCAAAGCGATCAGCTGAGGCGTCTGAGGAAGAACAGTGACGGTCTCGAACTCGACGGGTGTCGAGACGGTGGCAGCGGGTTTCTGGCTCTCGGAGCGATAGTCGGGACCTACTGGGCGCGTAGGGGCGACCTTGGCCTTCCCGGTAGGTGTTGCCATGACTGAGGTGTCGGTGTAAGACCGTCGGTGCTAAGATACTTGATTGGGTGGGTTGGAATTAGCCAGTCGTTATTTTTGGAGTTTTGGATAACTGAATAACATAATCTTGGATTGGTTTGCAGCAGGTACAGGAAGAGGTTGGGTACTCAGGTGGGCGGGGTGGTTCAAGATAGGAGACAGCGGACGCGAACCTGCGATGGGGGAGTGAATGGAGAGCCGATACGCCCCCTCATTGTGGGATACAGAGGGTTGAGGTTTCCCCCCTCAGCTACAGACACCGAAAATGTTCTTACCTGGATTGATGTCCCTTAACCGTCAATGAACCTCAAGTTGACCGGCAGACTTTGTCCAGGAGGAAAAAAGTTATCAGGAAAAAAAATACTTGATGAGAATCCCAGGGCAGAACCTCGTTGCTTCATCTGAACCCCACATGCAGCCTAGCCACTGTTGAACTCCGCAGCTAGGCGAACTCCACCTCCCGCGCTTGTTCTCGACGGTTGACGCACTGGCCACAACCTGCAGGGGTCGCCGGGCAATTGCAGGTGGGGCCCGGGAGGTGGCCTGGGTGATGCCAAAACATTGAACTCGTGGATCGCATCGCAACATCGTATTACCCGCACCGCGCTGCGCTTTCATCTTTGTTCTTCGTTTACTCGCGGCCACAAGAAAGGATCCCTTTATTTTAAAAGGCCCATACCCGTCACTTTCCCGGCAACAACGACTGCTCCCACCTAGTTCGGTCGTTTGCGACTGGCCCCATATACAACTCCCCCGCCCTCTCGCGACAAATCTACCCCTGTGACCGCGACCACCCAACACACGATGCAATTCTAGCCCCATTGCTCGAAACCCCCTAGAAATAACCTCATTTGTTGCCGCGGTCACTCGACGACCGACGCGCTGGCTTCCAGCTCGCAACAATGAGCGACTACGACTTCCCACCAAAGAAGCGGGTTACTACCTATGGCAAGGCCGCGAGGAGGAGGCTGCAGCCTACGGGCAACGATTCGACCACCGAGGTCTCCGCCTCAAGTGTTGCTTCGACATCACACTCTGTCTCGCCTGAACCCCGGCCTCGGTCTCTCCCTTCGACTACCACAGCCAAAACCAAAACGAAACTCTTGTTGAGCAGTGGCAGCAGTGTCACCAAACGCGCGCGGCCTGCTCAGAAGGCTATAAAAGAGCCCAGTAGCCAGCCGCTTCCTTCCAGCATGAGTGTTGGGGATGGCCGGCAGGGCGATGAGGACGCTGGATTAAAAAAGCTGAAGCTCACGCGAACATTCTCGGACAAAAATGATATCACAGTTGATCCGTACGCGATACCCGATTCGCCGCCCCCAAGGTCGCGGCCTGCAATAAAAAAAGCACCTCCAACTATTGCAGAGGATGAAATAACACCAAAGCCGACACGAGTTGCGAAACCTGTCGCTGCCACTCGCATCCTGGCAACCCCGGGTAAGGATGTGGTGATGCAGGATGCCAATACGCCAGAATTACTGTTTTCTGCCAAAACGTCGAGGACCTTGGACAGGCTGAGTGTCAGTGGCGACACCCCCCCAAAACCGAGGCAAGAGATTCCCATACGTCTGTCTCGGGAACCAGCGATATTGGCTCCTCCTATCAGCAGAAAACGGCAGTCCCCACCTCGGTCCTCATCTAGGCCACGGAGCGCGGTGAATCCGGGGCCACGGAAGAAACGGTTGATAGACGCGCTGGCAGAGCAAGCAGAGGTAGAAGAGTGCGAGGAGGAGGAGGATGAACAGGCGAAGGAGTCCCAGCCGTTGCCCCAGAAGTCCGAGACACCAACAAGGGAACGACCAATGCTCGAGTTAACATTCCGAGATGCAAGCCCGCCACCTGCAACTTCGCATGCAACGAGAAATGTCCCGCTTCCCACTGCAGCGGCGAAGAAAGCCGGTCCCAGGTTCACATACAGCGAGAGGAGAACCATGTTGCAGGAAGAAGATCTCTTGCTGAGCGGCATGGGGCTAGGTGGAATTGAGGAAGAGCCGACAAATGGGGCAATGTTCAATTTTGGTCGTTTACCTCCGGCTTCCACGATCAGCAAGTTTTCGTTCCTGGATGAAGATGACGAGACGGTGAATACCGGCGCAGTTCGAAGCCTTCACGAGCTGCGGCAGGCTGGTGCTAACAGCCGGTTTGCCGATGAGATGGACGATATGATGGACCGAATTGGTTCTCCTTCGGTGAAGACCTCTTCGTTGAGAAGAGGCGCCCTGCTGGAATTAGCCCAAAAGTTGAACAACCAGGAATTTCGTCGACAATTTCGCAACCACGGCGACGATGGAAACCTGTTCAAGTTGGTCGGAGAGGAGACTGACACTATTTCCGGTTATTCCATCCTTGCGATTTTCGTGACTTTGCTCGCCGCCTCGTCATCGGCGCACCTCGTCCAGCAGCTTCGTACTAATAACTTCGCCGCTCTGCTCGCCCGGTTGCTCAGGGAGCCGACCGACATTGTCCCCCTAGCAAAGGACAGGAAACAAAACGCATCCAGGAATGCCCAGACTACACTGAGCAGTATCAAATCCTCGTTACTGGCGCTGCCAATTTGGGAACCCTGCTTTCCGACATCCTTATCACCGCGGACCCTCGCATTGAAATGTTTGGATTTGATTATGTTGCAGCCAGGCCACTCGTCGGGTGAGACGGAAATCTTCTCGCCCGCCGTCACTGATGTCTTGTTCTCGGTTCTCTCTACGGCGGCGTCAAGCGAAGCCTATTGGGGCTTTCCCGATCAACGGGAGTCGACAGATCTCTATCTCGCGCTGTACATGCTGGAAGGCAAGTCTATCAGCGCGATGCAGTCGACTCTGGGCCCAAGGTGGACGCGCCAGTATGTACCGATTGCCGTCAACATTTTGGAGAAGGCACTGCGCCGACCGATAGACAAGTTTAGCAAGCCAGAAAACCTCGCCCTACGCCTTGCACTTAACACGACTAACAACAATTTGGATGCAGCCCGTATGTTTTCCGACCAGGGCTTGCTTCAAAAACTTGCGGTGTCTGCTTGTGATGCGTTCGATGCCGTACTTAACTCCATGAATGCAGACGCATTCTTGAAAGACGTTTATGAGTCTCTTATCATGATGCTGGGAGTCATGGTCAACTTTATTGTCTACTACCCGCCGGCCTCGCATGTTCTCGGCCGGAGTGCCGAGGAAGGGGGAAGCGCCGGACCGACTCTGGATCGGCTGATTCGAGTATTTGCCGAAAACCATTCGAAGACGTCAGATGTAAGTGCAGTATTTAAATAAATGTTCGTTGTGTCTGTGTCATCTTTTGCTGACCGCAACGCCAGGCCGATTCAATAGAGAAGTCGCAGCTCAACGTAGCGCTAGGCTACCTGTCGATTCTCCTTGGCTATCTCTCCACGTATGAGCCGATTCGGGAGAGATTTCTCCTGGTGCACCCCAAAAAGACGATGCAACCGTTGATAGACTCAATCAACGAGTTTATTGCTGTCAACCACAAGGCAGCCGAGGCTGAGCAATCCCAGTTCGGGGCGACCACGCGGCTACAGAATTTACTCACTATGCTCCAGGGTTAGGTAGCCTGTTGAGTAGCGATGGGCGGGGCGATTCTACGGGGGAAAAGAAGTCAAAGGACTAGGAAATGGATTGTTGCATAGGAGTATTGGAACATGGGAGTATGGCCTGGATGAGGCACTTTGAACCGCATCGGAGCATCTTGGAATTTTGGAATTGTGCTGAACGGGAATGAAGACAAGAAACACGCATTGAAGCCGTGGCCCGGGGATCTAACGGAGGAAGGATCGTCACTTATTTTATCTGGCTTTATAAATAGTTGAGATCGAACGATACCCCGGTTGAGACGTCATCATTCAATCTTCCGGATGAGTTCTGTATGTATATTGGCGACTGACGAAAGGCTGCCGCGGGACTGCTTTGGTGGGCTGATGGAGAGTCGCTGACGAGAGCGCCTGCTCTTTGAAGCACCAGTACATTCGCTGGTAACATGAAATCGCATGGAATCATACATCGCCTTGAGCCTTGCGTTGATGGTGTTTTTTGCCGGAGCTACAGACTCATGCAACACGTTGGAGCCGCAACGGGGGTCTTTCTGGAGAGAGTTCCTAGCGTCTTCGGATCCGTTGAATCAAGGCAGCCCCACCGTCCAACCGGCCAGCCGCGTCCCCACCAAGCTAAAGCGAATAAGTCGCCCCCTTTGCTTAGACGACAAAACTCCAGAACATTATATGTCAATAAATAGGAATGGAAATGATCTGGGGTTGAAAAGATGCATGTGAGATATTAAGTTAGAGGTCAGCCAAGAAACCACTCGGAGTTGGATCTCTGCGTTCGGGCCTTTTCCCCTTAGTTCTCCATAGTTCACCACGTCTCACCAATTCTTCCAGTTGCCACTACTTTTCTTCCCGCACAGGCACAGGCATTGACTTACCCCGCCAAGCCAGGTCGCCTCACCCTGCGCTTTTACGTTTCTTCCAACAAAAGGAAGGCGTTGTTCTGCAGGAAGAGGGTTTGCTTCAATCTGCAACCTTTCCTAATCTCCATTCTCACGCGTCGCGCATTTTGCACAGGCAGCTGCCATCCGTCATCCTCGCGGTTTCCAGAAAGGTCGCCGACGGTCGGATCGCACCACTCCCCCCACCCATCCCCCGCACGCCGCGACGTTGGTCTTAACATAACTTTAAATGCCCTCCCCGCCAACAAAGCAGCGCAAGATCGCTATCGTTGGCTCTCGGTCGGTCGGTATGTAGCTCTGCCTTACCATGGCTCAATCACCTCACTGCCGGGTGCTGTGAAAAGGACTCACACATATGAAACCACACAAGATGTGAGAGGTTCATTCATAGATCAAAGCTAACTAACGCGGGGGTCAACTCATTGCAGGCAAGTCCTCGCTTGCTGTCCGATATGTCGACGGCCACTTCGTAGAGAGCTACTATCCCACAATCGAGAACACCTTCAGCAAGGAGATCCGCTACAAGAACCAGGACTTCTCAACCGAGATCGTCGACACAGCCGGCCAGGTACGTTGTGACCTTATCATGCTCCATGAGATTGTTGTTTACACATCACTAACATCACCAACAGGATGAGTACAGCATCCTAAACTCCAAGCACTTCATTGGCATCCACGGGTACATGCTTGTGTACTCCGTCTCATCGCTCCCCTCTTTCGAGATGGTCCAAGTCATCCGTGACAAGATCCTCAACCACCTTGTTAGTCCACCGTCCCTTCCACTCTCACGTTTCGCTTGGTTCCAGACTCACACTCTCTAGGGCACTGAATCAGTTCCTATCTGCATCGTTGGCAACAAGTGCGATCTTCGGCCCGAGCAACGCCAAGTCACGCCCGAGGAGGGGAAAGCCTTAGCCGCAAAGTACAACTGTGCCTCGACCGAAGCTAGTGCCCGGTACGGAGAGAATGTTTCTAAGGCTTTTGAGCTGCTCATCGGCGAGATTGAGAAATCACAGAACCCGAACGAACCGGCTGCTGGTGGAAAGTGTGTCCTCATGTGAGGACGAAGCACATTAATGGATTCGATTCAGCTGAGAGCGATGGGTGAGAGGGACTGAAATGAAACAGGATGAGTTTTACCCGATCACTTTTCTTATCAGGACCGGTTTTTTTTTTCGGTCCAACTATATGTATCTAGGCGGAATGCAGGCACCTGGGGGGTGTTTTTGTTTTCACACACTCCAGCGTCGTTGTCTGCGGCGAGGATTTTGAGCTTGTTCGCTCAAGGGACGTTTGTGGCCTGCGCATCATAATGAATATGGGATGCAACACATAGACTGTTCACACAGGAATAGAAGAAACATCAAAACGCCCGCCGGCTTCTCTAGCAAAGTACACTGAACTAAAAGCAACCGCCTCCTGTCTGTCTAGAATTCTAGGGAATTGGCCTTCGTCAAGAGAAGAGCCCTTGCCGATTCGTGTCAAACCCCCCCCAGGCAGCCCGTCTCCGATTTGAGAATACTCGGTCCTTTACCGGACAGGAATCTCCTTCGTCGCATCCTTTCCGTCCTTTGCATCCTTTTTCGCTGGCTGGATTGGGAAAGGGATGAAGTCGGGAGCCCCAGGCAGGTACTATACTGGTCAGCGGCTGGATAAAAACGAACACATGTTTTCTGTTTGTTCAAGAGGCAACGGGTATCACTAGGGGTCGACTTACCTTACGCAGTGGTTCGGGGATTTTAACACCCTAGACAGAGTTAGCCAAACGGTAGTATTGTGAGGGCATCTCCGAAACTCACATCTTCAGTCTGAAAGTTCTCAAGAATAGCACAAATTGTCCGAGTGGTGGCAGTGAGGGTGGAGTTGAGAGCATGGACGTATGTCTTCTTCACATCTGTCTGCTTCTTCTGACCATATCTGATCTCAAGATCTCTGCTCTGGTAGTCCGTGCAGTTGCTGCAGCTGACAAGCTCTTTGAATTCTCCTTGGTGCTATTCGACAAGTTAGACTCTAATCCAGGAAACGGCAGCGGATTGAACACTAAAAAATAACATACAGGGAACCAAGCCTCAAGATCAAGCTTCTTTGAGGCGGCGTTGTCTGTCGTGAAATCAGCCAGGGCCCCGAAAAACTGCGGAATAACTCTCAGGAAATACATACTCAGTGCGCCGGAGACGATGGCCACTACACGGTGAGGGATGCCGAGCGACTTGTAAAAGTCTTCAGAGTTCGCAATCATGGACTCGAACATTTCCCAAGACCTGAAATCGTGTGAGCTTGTTTCCACCCCAAATGTCAACCACAAACTAACTTCTCGGGCTCTGTCAAGCAAAATTGCTCGACCTTTGTGAATTCGTGGACACGGAAGATGCCCCAGACGTCTCTCCCATGCTATATTCGGTTAGACACTAAAAATTGAACAGGAATGCTTGGAGGGAACTTACAGCGCCCGCCTCCTTGCGGAAGCATGTAGAGTAGCCCGCGTATCTGTGCAAAGTTAGACAGCGAGAAGATAGTATACGACCCGAATAGTGTACTCACTGCAAAGGTAGGTCACGAGGCTGCAGCCATTCGTCGCTGTGGTAGGCGCTAATAGGCTGCTCTGAGGTCTGAATAGTGTCAATGTTACTATCCCTGCATCTCAACGGGGTTTAGGGTTGGGAGAGAACTACATACGGCAATGAGATACTTATCTGCCTGATCTCCGGTAACCTTGTACAGTTCCTCATCGAATCTGAATAAAGATTAGTGGTCTTTCCCCGACAACCAGAGTGTGTCATTGCTGCTTACTCGGAGAGCTGCGCAGTCTTCGCCATCTGTTCCCTAAGCATGAGCTGAGGAGTCTGCAGCGGGGTGAAACCCCTATCAGACAAAAACTCAAGGCCGTAGTTGATGCAAGCCCTAGCTTAGCCGTTAGCAGGTAGGTGACACAGTATCAAGACGGGAGGGTCATACTGGTTGAGAAAGACGCCCCATTTCTTCAAGAAGTATCCTCGGTGACCCACTACCTTGACACCTCTTTCGGGGTCGTAGCCATCCAGCCTGGATAGAACCTCGTGGTCTATTTGCGACTTTGTTTTAGTAATGTGCAAAGAGACAGAACTATACATGCGAACTCACGAGAGAGAACATCGCGCTTTTCGAAAGTGACCCCCTCGGGAGCCCAGATTCGCTCGACTGTGTTGTTGTCCTATAATTGGATTAGTGACTTGAGCGCACCCGATCTGTCATTCCTCCACTAACCTCATTGTTGGAGACGGGGACGGACGCATGAACGAAGTTGCCGATGGTCTTGACTTTGATCTGTTCAGGGGTTCGTTAACAGCTGAACAGAAGACAGGGGCTTATATGCAAGTTCATACCTTCAGGAGCTTCTCCTTCTCTGCGGCAGAAGCAAGGAGATCCTTCTTTTCCTTCTCCAGCTCGGCTGCATAAGATCAACATTCCTGCCGCCCAGAAGGTCCACGATTGGGCTTCCTAACCTTTCTTCTGCATGAGGTCGGTAACGTCCTCCTTTGCCTTCTTCTTCGGGCCAATTTGCTTCTGGACTTCGTTCATCTTGGCGTTGATCTGGGTGGCCGAGTATGCGGCTGTGACGAGGGGGGTGGCTGTCAGTACCTCGTCAGGGTGCGAGCTCTAGGAGCAAGGCTCACTCTTGCGATGGTCCTCCCACATGGCAATCACCTCATCGACAACCTCAACTGGGGCAAATCGTTTGCGCTGGCTCTCCTTGATCAATTCAGGGTTGCCGCCGCGCTCGGCAACTGTTCAACACATAGATTAGCATATTGGGTCTAGGCCAATGGAGGGGTCCAGCCCAACCCTCCCCCGCGACAGGGCGTACGGAATATCCGTTGCAGCAAGCGCAATATAGAAAATGGGGAAAGCTCACTGAAATCGTTTACGTCGAGCATATTGGCGACTACTTGGCAGGATTCAAAGGTGTTTGTGGAGATAATGGGCACAGGGACTTGGTAAGAGAGAGGGTCGGGGGTTGGAAGGCGTCGCGACCAGATGGCGGGGCAGATAGGTATTTTCTTGGAGGGGTTCGAATTGAGCGCCAGGGTCTTGCGGAAATTACAGATAGTCGGATAACCCCAATTTGTACATATATGACCGGGGTGACTCAGTTTGGGAGTCACAACCCCACACAACCTGCTTCAATTACCCGTCTTCAACACCCAAGACCGTTATGGCCATCTCTTGGTGCAAAACGACAGTCTTTCTAGCGTTTTGTTTTCCCACAAACCATGGGGAAGCCCAATCTGGATACCGGTTTATTGCTGGTACAGACTTGAACCAACCGCTGCAAGCGCCGAGCCCCGTTCCTTTCTTTCCATGCGTTGTAATACATCTGTTCGATTCCCTTAGACCCAAGCCCCTAAACCCCAAACAAAATGACTACACCAAAAGATGAAATACCACCACTACCAAACACCTTGGATAGCTAGAGTTAATCCGCCCACCTACAGAGGCGTACCCATTCCGTCCCGCGTTCATTCCATCATGACGTCGTCAAAAATAAGCAACGAAGCACTCTGCTCAAAACACAAACATCTCAGTCGTCTGTCCCCTCTCTGCCATGACATCTGTGACCACAATTCGGCTGCCCGTCTCATCCTGTCTCATCCTGATCTCATCCATCAGTTCCAGAATCTTGTCATTCCCACGAGCTTCTCCCGTGGCGCCCTTCTCGCCCCCTTCCACTCCCGAGATGAATAGCTTCACCCAATCCGCCCAGACCTCATCGACTGTCTCAATACCTGCAACGAATAGCGGTAACGGCCACATCATCGATGGAAGCTCTCGTACGTGCAACTTTCGTCCCTCCGACCTGCGGAGAATGAGCGCGATCTGGAGGATGGACTCTACGGCCGCCGTGGATGTCTCATCGGTGCGTACGTCTAGCCGAATGAGACGGGACCAGAGGATCTTGGTTGTCATGAACGCCGCGTATGCCGTCAGCCAATGCAAACTAACTCGGCTGAGCTTTCCGTTGCTAGAGTGGGGTGGGGTTGGTGGTGCCCGAGGCCGCATGCCGGAGTCTGGAGGAGAGAAGGACGGCATGCCATGCATTGGGCCCTGGCGGAGAACCTCAGCAGACGGGTTGATAGCCACGGCGAGGTCGAAGTCGGCCTCAACTCGCTGCAGCTCGTCGTCAACGGTACGTTTCACGACCGCAAGCTCCTCCCAGCTTGCCATGTCCTCCCCGGAAGTCATGCTCTGGTTGCGCCGCAGCGCGCGATAGCGGAGGATGCTGGTGAGGAGGCGGAATGTCTCGTGCAGATGCAAGGCTGCGGGGATCCTTTCGACATCCTCTGCGAGCCTCTCCTGGGGGTAATCACGCCCAAACATGTCAAGGTAGAAGTTATGTGACCTCTCGAGGATGAGGTGATAATCGGATCGGCCGGTCAGTACATCCAAGAGTGTGGGGAACTGAAGATAATCGCTGCTGAAAATACTGATACGGATTTGGAGATAGCATGCCCACAACAAGAGCTTGCTCGCAAAGGCAGACAAGTTGAGGCTGCCTGAATGTTTGGCCAACCACCTCGTCATGCGCTCAAGTCTGTTGCTCGCTGCCTTGAGGTTCCCACCTAGTACGTCGTAACGATTAAGAAAGAATGATGTTGAAATGATAACCTCGGCTACGTTCGTCACCGGCATCAGGGATCCGATCTCGAGGGTTGGGTCTGGCATGTTGAATAGCTTCTCAATCTGCTCGGATGATTGAGAATACCAGGCCGCAACGGCGGGGTCGACCGGGTTAGGAGAAGTATGTTTTGCTGTCCAGGCTAGTACCGCGAGTCGCACCGGGCAGTGAGGGGAGCATTTCTGCACGAACTCGGCCACGAACCTGTTAAAGGACCACCTCGCATCCTGCTCATTGATGAAGTCGTCTTGCGCAGAATGTAGGTAGCCGTATAGCTCCGCCCCATCGATAAGCTCCTGCGAAGCCAAAGCTGGTCCTCCCGGAGTTGCCACCACCCCTCCATCCTTTCTCGTACGCTTGCGGCGCCTGGGGATCCATTCCTTCGGGGCTTCCCGGTTCTGACCGCCAAGGGATGAGGTCGAACCCTCGCTATCGGAGATGGAGTAGGGCTGGGAGGCTGGTGTAGGTGGGAGGAAGGAGTCGAACACGGGTGGGAGGCTTATGGGGGCAGGGACACCGACATCCACCCGCGGCATGAAGTCACGACCAAGATCTGGGTCGATGGCGTTGAAGTCGAATGGGCCCCATATTCCATTGAACTGGCCCGGGTCAATGGATGGGATCGTCCCGCTGAGGGTGGAAGGGGGCGCGAGGTGCAGCGTTGAGGACTCCGAGGCATACGACGTTGTCGGCTGGGAGAAGGAGAAGGAGCTGAACTGGGGCTGAAAGTTCCCCGTGTAGGGATCGTTTCGGACGCCGTACGTTCCCAGGTATGGAGGGTTGGGTATAGATGTCTGCTGCTTAGGGGGTACCACCGGCTCCCGTTTCGCTGCGGGTTTGTTGTCTACGAGCTTTTGGCCGTTGGGGGTCGAGACGCGGATCCGGAGATTGGTGTCGAAGGAGCTGTGGCACGTAATGTTCATCCGAGAACAGTTCTGGCATGGATTTCCTCCGTGACAGCGGACCTTCCTCTTGCGGCACGTCAAGCAGCCTGGTAGCAGATGACCACGTCAGTTTGTGCCTTTGGGGAAGACAGAAAGATGGGCGGTGGGGACTAACCGTGAAAAGTTCGTTTGAGTTGCTCGGCCATGATTGAGAGTCGGACACTTATATGAGGTATGTAATGGATATCGTCACGCAACGCAGCACGTCAATCACGTCTTCTTCGCTTTCAGCCCTGCCAAGCCAAACGCCAGTTGGGAATGGGTCAATAAACCGGTGGGAAAAGCGGCTCATTATAAAATAGGAGTGAGTTACGCCCGTACTTAATCCCGGGACGCAGGTGAGTAGCAGTTCTGCCACCAGAGCTGCCGCCACATAACCGCGTTTCGGGGCAAGACCCCAGACGCCTGGTACCCTCACCCTCGCCGCGTAGGTACCATGTACGATGACGGAGGCAGGATCAATAAGAAGAAATGACCCTTGAAGAATACATCTGCACACATCTGCATCTGTACGAAGCGTGGATATCGTCACTCGTGGAGCTGGCGATTAGCTCAGCAACATCCCAAGGCTCGAACGCCCCCTTCTCGGGACCTATCCCAGCGCCGGACATCTCTCCTCCCACATCAATCTCCCCGCACTCGATATCTCTGCGCCCTTCCTTTCGGCGTTTAACGGGATTCCCCATGACTGACACGGTTGAGGGTTGTGGGCCTGTCGGCCCAATCTTCCGCCTACCAAGTTCGGATGGCGCAGTTGACTAATCATGGGGCTACTGCCATGTCGAAAGTACCTCTCCTTATTTTCGGACATCCCTATGGATACGCGGCAGCAGAACAACCAGGGATTCAGGCTTCAGTGCCCGCTAACTTGAGTGTTCTCGGAACTCCCTAACTCCGCAATCTTCTGTCCACTAACCGACCAGGTTTCCAAACCGGCGGGAGAGATACCATTGCTGTGTTGCTCACTTGCTTGGTACCTGGGAAAAGAGCTCACTTTAGCTCCGGGGTATGGCCGTTGATTGAAAGTCCTCCTGCGCGTCCCGTATTCCTATGTCCAATACATTTTACAAAGCAGGCCCTTGTAGATAGACTCTCCTCGTCTCGCCGGTTTCCCAATCGTTGACCAAGGTGGACACCGCAGGGGTCTGGTTTGGTTTCTATATTCGGAACCTGTGACCCTCGATACACCTCAGGAGAGGGGGTGTATTACACAATCATGAGGAATTAGGGCGGTCAGGGCGAGCGAAAAGCCGAGTCAAACGGGCATCACAGGTGTGGTTCTGGAAGGTGAGGACTTCTTCGAAGTGGTAGTCAAGTTTCTGAGTAAGCGCGCAGGAGTCTATCATATTCCTACCAAAGTTTAGGCTCAGCAGGCGTATTGTTCTTTAGGAAGTCTCGAAGGAACCGCCAAGAAGGCACCTGGAGCGTGCAGCGTGCATCAATTCAGCCGTGATACAACACGAGGGAGTACTTGTACTCAGAGGCGATCCTGGAGCCGCTGAGGACTTAGTACGGCACTCGAGAATAACCTTAAACCGCCCCGTCATGCAGCCTATGACATATGCCAAGAAATATCCTTCTCCGCACCCAGCAGATAGCTGAGTCGTGGAATAGTGTATGGGACGGGACCCCTCGGCAAAGCCCCGCAACCCTTTGTATTTTTGTTTTGTCGCGCGCCGCGGCTTCTTTCCAGGTTCTTTTGACGAGAGAACCAGGCAGCACGCCGCGCAGGTAAACTGTGGCAAGAGCGGTCAGCAGCGCAGTCGTACTTCTGGGTGCCGATCAGGAGACCCTGTGTACTGTGGTTTCGTGCCAAAATAAAATACACCCTGTCAGGTATCTCTGAACTTGCTCCTCAGGAGGTTTTTCCGGCGTCACGGGCACCTTTCTGCCCTGTGCGGCCCTGGCGGAATCCCCTGTTTCTACCAGCCCAGGCCCATTTTTTAACCCATCATACCAAAGTACTGTGTACAGCAGTTCTGTGGGCTCCGTCCGGTGTCAGGGACCGAGTCGGCCAAATGTCGAATTGCAGCAAACAGGGTCAGTGGTGAGTCCTGCTCCCCAGCACGTCGGTTCGGAGCCGAGCACGGCGGGAGATCGCCATTGGCCTTGCTCGAATTGGCGCTCAGCCCCTTGAAAGACAAGCTTTGTTATGCCTGAAATAAATGCCAGGATCAGATGTGGAGCTCGGGGTCGAGATTGCGGTTGTCGAGTCCCTTGGGACGGGGTAATCGGATGGGGCAGCGTGAGGGCATCCCGCCCTTTCTGTGGCGGAGCCATCACTATACGGCCACTGCGTTAGCGAGCTATGTCGGCGTCTCACAGCCCTGATTGACAACGTCGCCGGGAAATCGCCGCGCTGAGCATGCGTTAGAAAGCTAGCCCGGGGCATCACCAGCGGCGACAGAGAGGCCGCGCGTCGGAGATAAGTTGTTGTGAGTGGCTGATGCGTTCCGTGTTCCGTGTCTCAAAGGACCCGGGGACCTTGATGGACCACTATCTGGTCTGAGCCATGAGGCTATTTCGAACTGGCCGACAAGGTGCTGACGCAAGCATTCGTTAAAGCATGGATGTGACAGATCCGTGGGCAGCACGAGGAGGACTTTCTGACCCCTTCTGGAGCTTCTCAGCTGCAATGTCAATTGGCCCTCAACGGTCGCGATTTGATGCGCACATGCCTGTCACCTCTTTCTTGGTCCCTGTGTAATCCGGACGGCGTGGCCGCTGTAAGTCAACATTTTGGGCGGGAAAGTCTGCCCCGCCATTTGGGGGCGTGCTGGGACGGTTGCCTTTGGTATTTGATAAGTGCAAAGAAGGATGCCCACCAGCCTCACATACATGCTCGGCGGTTCGGGATGCGTAGGGTTGATATGAGTTGCGCTCACCAGCGTGGCTGATGGCCCCCTTTCGTGGTCTTCTCGCCATGACTTCCTGCTTTGGCAAGAAGCGGGTCGTCGATTCGTCGATTGACAGCCTCTACCCTCTGTCTTGCAGCATGGACGGCAAGCCCATCAGCACTAACGGGAATAGGATGCAATGCAGGGTTCTCACCGTCGAAAGGACTCATCCGTTCCCACGTGAAGCAGCTCACATTAGTCGTGCAGCCCTGCAGGGGACTTCAAGGACCTTGCCGTCAGAGGGGGGTATGGTCCGGTAAGGCTTCGTGATAGTATCGTCGCTGACACCTCAGCATTACTGAACTCGGGCTCCCAAGTGGCCCTCCAGGCGGGAGCAATGACGTCGATATCGGATGTCAAACGTCAAATAAGCGACGCCGGATGAAACCGTGAGCTCGAGTATTGTTATTGGAGTTTCATCAACAGCTCGAAAACAGCAACCTTACTGAGAATGGTAGGAATGCCTAAGCTCACCACAGTAGCGAATTAAAAACCGCTTGGTGTAGTGTAGGTCAGCTCTCGCCTCAACTGTGGTTTGGCAACGGCTCTGGGAAGCTTTGTGGCAGCTGTGACCCGACGCCGTGGGAAGGCATGGATTGGAAGGCAAGGTGGAATGAATGCCAAGACTCAAGTGCCGTGATGGGATGGGATTCTGAGAGACAAATAACGGCTAGCTGTTTCGGGAAAAGCGCGCCCCGTGGCCGGCGCTGAGCTCGCCTTCTCAATGGTGGGCAGCTCGCAAAGCTACAACGACGGTGTTACTGTCGGTCTTTTTCTCACAAAGAGGTAAGAGTTGCTTTACAGTGCCGCATCGTCTGGCGTTCTTAAAAAATGGGGCGCCTGTAGCCTCGAAAGGAGGCTGAAAACACGTTCTCTATATCCTCCAAGACTGGTCGTGGTCGCGAAAAGGCAAAGAGCAGAACGCCGTGTACCTCCAAGGAGCTACTCCTTCTTTGGTGCAAGAGCTCGTCTAACTGCAGGCTTGCTTAGGCTAGTTGTCATTCGCCAGCCGCCATGGACAGTCACTTGACAGCTTGTCGGCGGCTGCGAGGCAGCAGCAGCGGAGAGCCCAGCAAACACTCTCACAGCCTGACCGTCCGTCGAGGCAATTAGTTGGCTGTTGATCCAGGCTTTGCAATCAAACACGGCTCCCTGCGGGCCCTCATACTCTAGCTGGGGACGCAGAAGGTGATACAGCGAACATGAATTCTCCCCGCGTGGTCCTGGATCCTGCCTAAGTGATCACTGAACCAGCGCCCCTGCGCTGTTCCTCGCATTGAGATGGAGGACACACGCGATACGAGTCGCGACGGTATGGCTGAGGATGGCAACAACGAGGAGCCCATGATCTGTCCGTTTTGCGGATGGGAGGCGACGGGCGGCGAATATGTCATGCTCTTAGTGCGTTTTTTCCACCTTGGGGTTCTGGTTGCAGCTGGATTCCCGCCCTTTGTCCCCAGCTCCTGCCTTCCTTTGTAACCTCCAGATTGGCGTGCGCGCACATTTCGATTTCCGCTAACAGTATTTTTTTTTAGCACATGGAGACTTTACATCCTGAGGGGGAGGAGTCCCCGTTCGTTGTGAAAGGCGACGACGGTTCAGGCAGCACTAGGCCAGAGGAGGATCTACCCTACGCCGAGTGTCCGGTCGATGGCTGCGGCGAACTACTCCCCTTCGATACGATGGACTACCACATTGAGCTACATGCCGCAGAGGCCGGCGCCGATCTTGATGGCGAAGCAGAGCAGTCACCGGATCGCGACACCCATGCCGGAGGCTCCTCCTCATCCGGGCCTTCGCGAGCGCACCGGGACGCCGAACGACAGCGCCGAGCCGAATCAAGTCAAACTAAAGCCATCTCGGCGTGGAAGAGAATTCTTCGGATGCCGGAGTCCTCTTCTTCCTCCTCTCACTCATCAAAATACCACCGCAAGGACGCGAAGCCGGCCGTGCCTTCGGATCCTGGCCGCGGCAAACGACTCGGAGTGAGTGCTCATGGTTCTTGTTGCGCATGCGATTGAGCGATCATGGCTTACTCTCTTCGCGCAGAAAGCACAATTGGGAAAGTACGCCCACGAAGATCGCATGCCGGAGTGGCTAGTCTCGCTTCTTCAAAATGGGCGCATGGTCGAGTCTGATGGTGTGGTCCCCGTCATCGCCCAGTTGCTCGAACAGTGCTCGGCAACGAAATATGCATATCTCTGCCACCCGCGTGTCCATCACATCTCGAAACTCAAGAAAGAGGGTAAGGCCCCGCATCTGTGCGAAGTCTTTATGGGGGTTGTAGTGCTTATGGTGCTGTATTATAGGCGGTTTCTGCGGCTATCGAAATATACAGATGATGACCTCATACATCAACGCCGTTAAGTTCCAAGGTCACCAGAATCTGGGCCGCAAGATACCGTCGATTTTCCAGATCCAGGACTTTATCGAGTCCGCCTGGGATGCTGGTATCAACACCCAGGGCCGAATGGAAACTGGTGGGATCAAGGGAACAAGGAAATACATCGGAACCCCTGAGGTATGTTGGTCCCATTGGTACCGGCATACTGTATTTTAAAGCTAACCGATGCTTACTAGGCACTGGCAATGTTTCGGTTGTTAGACATACCGTATGTGTGCCACTCCTAACAATGTGATCATGGCCGCAGCATTAATTGTTTACATGTAGCTGCGATGCTCAGGGGTTCAAGAACCGAGAACCGGGCAAGTCGGAGGGGCTGTTAATGGAATACGTGGAAAACTATTTCCAGGCAGGCGTCGTGGATCCGACTCAACGGGTTCGGTTAACCAGCCTGCCGCCACTGTACTTCCAGCATGCAGGTATGTAGCCTACCTCATGTCTTGGTGTGTATGCACGTCTTCTGGAAACTGACGGGTCAATAGGCCACTCAATGACTATCATCGGGTTTGAGCGGCTGAGGTCTGGCGCAAAGAACCTCATCGTCTTCGACCCGATGTTTCACGACGCGACGAATATCACGAAGCTTATAGGCCGAAATTTCGAGTATACATTCCCTGATATCGCCCTAAAGTCCTACCGGCGCGGCAGCAAGTACTTGAGAAGGTATCGCGAGTTTGAGATTCTAGTGTGAGTCAATACACAGCAATCCCCTTGTGTCGTATTCTACTAACATCCTCCACAGCCTGAGACCTCCGGCGAGCGGGTTTCCACCGATCTAGCGAATCTTGATGGGGCTGATTGTGCTCACAAGCGACACGTGGATGGAGTGTGGTTATGCTTTTGATTGAGCGGATTGTCTAGCAAGCGCAAGATTTATGTTTCCTGTCTACTTTTCATAGCAGGTATCGTGGAAATTTGATCCTGCGAGGTGCAGAAGCCGCTGCCGATCATGCCATCATCTCCTTAGCAAACCATTCCTGAAGTTTTCCGAGAGCTCGCCCTCTGTGTGAGATCTTGTTCTTCTCCGGCTTCTCCATTTCGGCGTAGCTGGGGCAGTGTCAGCGGTTTCGTTGAGCCACATCACGCAATTGTAAAGAGTTGGTGAGGTGGGATCAACCTACGTCTTGCCTTCATATTCGAAGATTGGGTCCCAACCTGCGTGGAAGTGCTCATTAGCTACGCGACGCGAGTTTATGTATGAGCAACAAGGCCACATACCAAAGTTTCCGGGTCCCCTCGGCGGCACAATCTTTCCATCGGTGATGCCCTGGAAGAGGATGGGCTCGTGGCCCGGCCCCGGCGAGTAGCCAAATGTGCACACTGCCTTGGCGGACTTATCCTCGTAGGCGGCAAGGAGGTTGTTGAGCCCGTCATGTCCTATGGATTCAAGGAACCACTTGCTGGAAGTAGGTGTGAGTGAGTGACGACAATGCAAGCGTTATGAGGCTACCCCACGTACATATATGGCCCCGGGAGGCCGTTGAGTGCGTTGAAGCAGAGACAGGTGTCTTCCACCAGGACAGGACCTTGGACCTATATCATGGTACCAGTATCAGAATAGGTTGTTAGGTGACATGGAATGAGAATGAGAATGTTGCCCGTCACGTAAGATGTGAGAGGTATCTTAATCTAGCACGAAGTACCTACCAGGTCGGCGGCCCGTCGGCACTTGTCGAGAGTAACTTCTTCGAGTGTTCCTTGGATCTCGAGGAGGTTGAGCTTCTTGCTGTCGACTTGGATGGCTGGCTCGAGGATTGCTTTGACTTCGCCGAGTTTGTTGGCGTTGCCGGTGATGAAGTTTACGATGTGTCGGGCTGCGGTGGGGGTTGCCATTTTGAGGTTGGGGATGTGAGCTGAGCGGATGGGAAGAAGTTGGGTGTGCTGTGTGAGAGATTTTGGTGTTTGTGTTATGAGAGGCAGGGAGTGTTGTGAGGTAGGCCCTTTGGGTTGAGGGGGACGGCACCTGGCAGAGAGAGATTCTCCACTGAGATAACACCCCGGTTGTTGCATATGCTCAGGTGAGTGCTGCCCGACCATGGAACAGGGATCTTCTTAAGTCGCAGTTTCTCGGACAATAAAACCGGGAGCCAAGGATAGACACTTTGTATCTGTAGGAAGTGCTTCACTTGTGCGTTGGACCCAAGACTTGTTCATCACAGTGTGTTGGTACCTCGCTCATCTCAAAACTACCAGTTTTCTTTATCCCACCCCTGGGGCCCCTTTTCCCTCCCCTTAGCCCAGTCCATCTCAGCATGCCAGGGGAAATCACAGACAGAAAACAAACATGGCCAGTGGTCTAGACTCTCATTGCGTCGCAGCAGCAGCGCCGTTGTTCTCCTTCCACTGTGTGAACCACGCCTCAATCCTGTCCAAGTTGGAGTCCATCTCCTCCGCCGTCGCGCTCTGCAACTCGACTACAATCTCCTCATCGTACGACTCCTTAGCCTCATCCAGAAGCACCTGCATGATCTCCGAGTCGATGTTCTCCTGGAGCTTTGCCTCAGGGTACTTGCGGGCCGTGAGACGGTCATAGAGCGTGGCGGTATCGACTCGCAGCACCACAACCAGATCGATCCAGCTCTTGGGGAACAGGTCACACGCGTGCCAGTCTATTATGCACCCGCCTTGCTTGACCTCGTCCTCGATGGCGTCTAGGAGCTAGATTGCATCACGTGAGCGTGTATCCATATGATTATCTCACCCAACCTTTCCCTTACCGAAAAAAAGGGCAAGAAGAAACGGCAGGCAGAAAGAAAAAAAAACGTACCTTGTCCTCGTCCACGATCCAGCTCTGGAACTCATCATCCCATCCCTCATGACACTCGCGGTCCTTGACGATTTGGTTGATAGAGATGTGCTTGAGCCCCGTGCGCTCAGCAAGTTGCTCGCAGTGGCTTGTTTTGCCCACACCAGGGGTGCCCGTGACGATAATGTTGGGTGCCGTGCGTGGCATGATCTTTTTTGGCCTCGCCTTTTTCCGTACCCTCTTAAATTTTATTCCATAAAAATTTATGCCGTTGACATAAATCTGCGAGAGAGTTTGCTGGAGTTAGTCCTGAACACTCAAAATCGGATGAAACGAGTGAGTGGGTTGCATATTTCTGGGCCGAAAATATTTTTCAAACCGAGCAAACGGCTATTGTCAGTACATGCGCGAACCAACCAAATTTCATGCGTTGCATCACCAACCTCTAAACCGACAGCCGTGGCAAGCCTCTGACTGTGAAGCTGGTTATCGCGAGTCTCATTATATTTTGCAACCTATTTACATAGGATACATCTATCGGCATCTAAATCGCCCCCCTTGCAGAAATCCTTGCTCAAGTGGTAATACCGCTAAACACCGTCTTCAAACAAGACCAGAGCGAACGAAACAGCCACATACTTAAGCTGCATTGATACAACTAGCTGTGCCACTCGAATCCAGCTTGAGTTTACCATCATTTCATACAATGTCTTCTGCAGCCATGACCAGAAAGGCTTTTACTTCCCAATCTACCGAGGCTGTAGCTGTCACAGCTCTATGCTGGCTTCATTCCCTGCTGGTAGGGCCAACCAGTCACTTGACACCAGACGCAGTCATCACCACCCAATTTCAATATCTTGCCTAACATCGTTCCATCCCCTTCCACCCCTTCTTCTTGACGCCCATCCAATGAAGTGTTGGAACCATGCATTGTCTGTCCATGTGCCTGATCATCGAGTCTGCCACGAAATAGTGCGCCATTTCACAAAACGTGGCGACACAAGGTATAGTATGTGTGCTGAAGAGAAAAAAAACCATGTTTTGGAATATTCCGAAACAAGGCACGCAACTCAATTTCCGTTGCTCCTTGCCTTCAATGCCTTTCTCGAGGCACTGAGGTCGCTGTTCCTCCAGGGATTGAGCAGTGCCGAAGTCGGGCTCGGTGCTGGAAGCCCTGTGAGAGAGCGAGGCGCCACCTAGGCGCTCGCCGAGATAGTCTCCGGCCCCTCGTCCACTTCTGTGAGGTCATTCATGCTATGATTGTCATAGTCATCACCCTGGGAGCCGAACTCCAGCTTCTCCTGTTGGGCGATCGCCTGCGCCGAGACAATCTCGGCGAGACGCTTCAGCCTGGGAGTTTGCAGCCCTATCAAATTAGTTAGCGACGATCGAAGCAATTCTTGGAGAAGAGCACGTACAAGAGGGTGTATAAGTCTCCAAGGCCGTGATGACTCGCGGCTCGGCAATCTCGTATGGCCCACTGTCGTCCATATCGACAGCTTGGAGAAGAAGAACGTCACTCTTCTCAGTTACCCGGGAGGCCACGGCCTTCATGATTTCACCGTTGATAGGCTGCTCATAGTCGGCAACGAGGTATTGGTTCAAGAGCTTTTGAATTTGGTTGGGGGAAAGCCTGCGAAACGTTAGTCAAATGAGCATGAGCTAGCATCGGCGACACTTACATCCAGCAGATGTCCTGTATGATCTCAATATCGTTGAGCGTTGCCTTCTTAAGTTGCAAGAGCTTCGTTGCTTGCTATTTAGGAGGTCAGCATGGCGAGTCCATCGTGTTGCGGCGGCATGAGACGTGTTACTAACCATCAGGTGCTCGAGCTGGAGCGTCCCCTCGGGCATATCGTGGCTCTTGCACCACTCCTCGATACGGGTAATATTGTAGTTGATTTGTAGCCCGCGCTTCCACGAAAGGAAGTTGCGGCGCATTAGTAGGTCGTTGAACGCCGTCACGCCCACCAACCGAAGAAGCTCCGTGATGGTTTGTGTGACGATGGTATCCTCAAGATAATAAGCCTTCATGGCACGAAAGACGCTGTTGAGGAGGGACAGCAGGTTGTCCATGCTGTAGGCGGGTTGGGAGTTGGTCTGCAGGAGCTTGCCGAGGAACCTGTTATTTTCATTCGTGACGAAGCCTGGCAGGGACTGCGACTCAATGATGGCCGGAATGATCATCTTTTGCAACTTCTTCTTCAGCACCTTCATCCAGGTGTGGTAGATGTTGAACTCCAAGCTTTCCAGGTCGTGCTTGACGATCTCCAACAGGCGATCGTACTCGTAGTTGTCCGTCTTCTGGGCCTCATACCAGTCCTCTGCCAAGAAGACGAAGGAGAGCATCTCATGCACGTTAGAGAGCCAGAAGGCGCCGGGGTTGATAGCTTCGTCACCATCGTGCTGCATCACCTCTTGCTGTATGGACTGCATGACGTTGGCAAGGAACCGCTCCGACTCCTTGACGAAACCGTTATTCCACATCTCTGAAGTCACGAGGTTGATGAGGTAAGAGGGGAAGAGGACCTCCTTGTCGGATGGTGGCGGGTTTGTGGCGGGGGACGGGATCTTGAGGTTGCGGATAAGACCCATGGTGACCTCATCATTGAGGCCCTCCTCATCAGCCAGCAGGCCCTCCAGCTCCATCTCGATGTTGTCCACACCAGGAATAAATGTCGAACCGGAGAGGGTGGTCTGGCGATTCAGGCCGGGAATAGCCATGGAGACAGGACGAGGGTTGTAAGCCATGCTGTATCTATCCATCTCTCGAGGTTCGGCCCCAGCGCTCCGCCGCTTGGGCTTCTTAGACGACACCAAGTTGATAAGGCCGGGCACAATTGGAGCAGGCCCATTGCCGTTGATAATCTCTCCGTTGACCGGGGCGCTCCTTCTTGCCAGCTCTAATGCCTCCTGAAGCTCGCCTAGCTGTTGTCGGAGAGCGCTCTTCTCGGCCTCGTGTCGTTCGCTTTCTTGGCGCGCAGCCTCGAGTTCTGTGCTGGTCGCGCGCAGTGAATCCCGGAGCCCACGCTCCTCCTCCTGCATCCTTTTGACGTTGGCAGCCGATTCGTCGAAGCTCGCTTGAAGCTTCTTCATCTCGACCTCCATTGCCTCGAGGCGGGCTGCTGCAATACCGGCCTGATTGGCCTCAGTCTGCAGCTCCTTGGTACGCGCTTCGAGCACGTTGTGTCGGTTCCTCCAGATCGTAACCTGCCCTTCGTAGTTGTCGACTTGCGTCTTGAGCTCCTTGTTTTGCGACTTCATAGTTCCCAACGACTGTGTCAGCTCCACAACCTTGTTCTCCAGCTTGTATGAGATCTGCTTGAGGTCGCGTGCCTCGGCACGGACGACCTTGTACTCCTTCCGGGCAGACCTGCCACGCCACAAGCTTTGGATGATAACAACCTTACGGCGATAATCCCTCCAAGCCCGGAGCTGCTGCCTTGACCGCCAGCTCCGCTGAATAATGAGAGCGGCGTTGCCGACCCGAGTTTCCATGATCTCCTTGCGTCGCAGGAAACCCTTTATGACAGCTTGGGCCATGATGACATCTTTCCTGATCCGCTGGAACTCCTTCTTCTGCTTGTGACCGCGCCAGACCCTCTGGATGGTGATGGCAGCCTTCAGCGTTCTCAGCTCACGAGCCTGTTTGCGGGCCTGGTAGGCTCTCGCGACGGATTGAAGGGCGATTATAGAGTTGCGAGCTTGCAAGTACTTCTTGCGATAGTATTTAGCCTTGAGATTCTTTTGAATGAGGATGGCGCAGTCGTTCAACCTGTTGGTTCGCAGGTTTTCCAGGAATGCCAGCATACCAGCACGGAAGAAGATCTTGGTCAAACCCATCTGATACTTGTCCATCCCGTTGCCTGATCCGGAACCTAAGGCCTTGGTAAGAATGGCGGTCGCCATATGCCTAATTTCCGAAGTCCACTCCGTTGATGGTACCAACATGTAGTACCGCAGCGCGAACTCTTCGTATGTCCACCTTGTCGGGTAACCCGCACAACTAATGCGAACAGTCTCGAGAACACCGCAAGCCCGAAGCTGGCTCAAAACCATCGGCCCCTCGAATTTCCACGCTTCCTTGGCCTCGTTGGGCTTGATGCATCGAATATAGTGGACATCTGTGTTGTTAATCGTATGCATCAGCTCGATCAAAGAGGACTTGAAAATGCCGCCGAGGGTGGGCTTCCGGTTGACAGCGACTCCTATTCTTCTGCCAGCCGCCGGTTTCACTGCATTAGAGCCAACCGAGGCGAGGTCCTTCTCCCGCACCGAAGCTGCCGCCGCCAATACCGCGCCAAGGAACTTGTTGGTCGAGGCACGAAGCACTGCCATGTGTTCGTCGGGAACCGTGTCACGATTCTTTTCTATGAAACCGTCCGACTCATACGTAACGTCGATTGCATAGTGGCAGACGGTGAACGCAGACTTGCCGAATCTCGGCTTCTTGTAGAACTTGTTCTTGTCGGCAGCATAGTTATGGTGGAGCTTCGTCACGAACTGCTCGTCAGAGCCCATTGGCAGTCTCGACTCCTCGTCCAGCAGGGAGAGAATACCGAGCTTCCCTTCGATCAAGTCAATGCACGGTTGGTTATCGGCAAAGTCGATGAATGTCCAATCGATCTGCTCCCTCAGATATTCCTCCTGTTCGAGCTTGAAGACGTGCTGGTTGAACTCCTGCTGAAGCTTCTCGTTGGCGTAGTTGATACAAAACTGCTCGAAAGAGTTCTTGGCAAAATGCTCGAAGCCATAGATATCCAGCACACCAATGAACGAGCTGACCCTGTTGAGCACATCCTCCGTCGCCAGACTGTAGTTGATGATCTCGACGAGCCAATCGAACAGGCTTGAATAAATGAACTTGGCGACCGAGTCTCGGACAACGATTGCCTGTGCTTGGCTCAGGTTTGATGTGATCTTCTCTCCGCGGGTAACGAGCTGCTTCTTCACAATCCATTTGGAGAACTCTGTAGCATCAATGCCCAGAATCGCACAAGCTTTAACCAACGATGGCTCGTTCGCCGCTAGAACACCCTCGGTTCGAGTTGCGCCAATCTTTACGTTGCCCAGGTGCAGCAAGCCAGCAAGCAGCTTGAAGACCTCGCTTTGCTGGGCCTCGTTGACACCGATGGTCTTCAACGACTGCCGAGTTGCGTTGAACTCTGCCTTGTCGTCTACGCCGTCAATGGTTGGGGTGGCGCCTTGGTTCAGGTACTCGAATTGTTCGATCGGCAGGATACTCAACTCTTGACGTTCTCTATCCGTCACACCCGCCACCAGCTGGTAGAAGATGTGGTAGTTCCTCTCCTTAAGTGGCTGGAACACCAACCTCGAACGCTCGAGGAGGTACGTCCTGATCTTTGCGCCAATGATGTTGGTTTCCTTATCGAACATAATCTCGATGTACTTTCCGAAACGGGAAGAGTTGTCGTTCCTTGTTGTCTTTGCGTTACCGAACGCTTCCATAATAGGATTTGTAGCCAAGATTGCCTCCTCTGTCTTGCTCATGGCCTCTGGCCCTTTCTTCACCCTGTTGCCGGCTTTATCGGGTGTTTCTCTTGTCGCAAAATATCGCATGATGTACTTGGCGCTGACGGTCTTGCCCGCTCCGGACTCTCCAGAGACGACAATCGTTTGGTTCTTATTGTCTCGCAACATGTCCCTGCGGTTTGGTCAGCTTGATTTCCCAACACATCCAGGGCCAGTATGGGAATCGCACATAAAAGCCTCTTCAGCGATAGCGAACAGATGGGGCGCTTGGGTCGCTCTCTGTTTCCCGGCATAGACCTGAACCATCCCAGGAACGTATAGGGAGTCTACACGAGCGAACGGGTTGGTCGCTATTAATACTATACCCGAATATGTGTAGATTTCCTTCTGAGCGTATCGGAGACGGATTGCCTGTAGTACTATTGAGGGTACCCAAACACGTCAGTATCGCGGTTTCGGTTATCCAGCAGATGCCAGGGAAAGGGGCATCATTACCAGCAGGCTCATTGAGATGGGAAAGATTGGTTAGATCATCGCTGGCCTCGAGCATCGTCGGGTTCATCAAAGGCGGTAGTGCCGAGGCGTTGCCCTTTTGGAGATCCTCCAGCGAGACCTCCAACGTCTTGGTCTGCGTGCAACATCAAGACCCGGTTAGCTACGTCGACATGGAATGAGAGAGCGCCTTGTCTGGGGAGGTTCCTACCTCGCCATTTTCTAGCTCGAATACAAGCGAGACCTTGTTGCCGTTTACGGTCTTCTTGACAACCTCGGACGCGACCCATCCCTCGGTCGTGTCGGGCTGCCAGGCTCTCGTCCCGACATCATAGCTCTCCGACATTGGACGCGGTGCGGCGGCCGCAACGGCTGCGGGATCGTGGGACGGGTTCGGTAGTTAAGAGTGCAGTAGTTTCTGGGATTGTCGATGGCTTCAAAAGCCAACTCTAGCCGAAAAGGCAATGTGGATGACGATGATGGTGGATCAGGAGCGGTCGAGCTGTCCGGTAGCTAACTCAAGGGGCGGAGTCTCTTCTGGCTGACGCTGGCGCAGAGAGACATTCATGAACGATGAACAGCGTAGCGGTTGGAGTGCTAGGTTGCAGTCGATGGTAAAATGGCCGCTATCCTGGCAGACGGCGTCGACAGAGTCGAACAACTGATAAGAGTGCCGGGACGCGTGAATGCAGCGTGTTGTTTCGCAACAGTAAACCGTGGATGACGGGAGCTTTTCGGCAGCAGGCCAGCGGGTGAAATGTCGGGCACCGTGTTAGAGTTTAGGGGCTGGGAAAAAAAAGTGCATGGGCAAGTCGACAGGGGTGGCATGGGTCGACAGTCGGGTCGATAGGAGACCACAACGCCAGCCGCCAAAGCGTGAAAGCAGCAAAGCACAGACTTCGAGACTCCAATCCCCAATTGAAGAGGTAGCTGAGCTTCGCAGGCTGGCAAGCGGCTGCCATAAGGATGCTCAATCAAGCAGTGGCGGTGGCAGAGGAATGGTTTCCCTTGCTTCGGATTTGAAGGTGTTATGGGCTTCGATGAACATCCTACCGAACCACCTACTCTAGTGGTCCCCGGGACAGGAGGGCAGGTACCGGGGAAGCTGATCGACCCGCTCAGCCGGAGGAGAAACAGCCAACGAGGTTCACCGACATCCATTCCATCCCAAGTGCGAAAGACAGTTGGTTGTACAGTGCGACTTTGTATACCCCCGGAATCACGCCTCTCGTGTGAGCAGACTCCCAGATTATTGCACAAAGAAAGCTCACTTCCCCAATCCGTTGTTCTGAGAAGCCGGATCTTCAAAACAAAACCCGGCAGCACTCAAAAGCGACGTGTTTCGGTTTTGTTCTCCGCCTCTAATCTTCAGCAAGGTCCACACAGCGGGCAGATTCGACGCAGGGGTCATCACCCAAAGGTGGGGCTATTCCCGTGAGCACGATGGGGAACGTTTGGGATTTCGAAGCCGCCCCGTCTTAAGTCGTTGTAATCTTCAAGAATAGCATGGCCACGCAAGCTGCAGTTAAAGCCTCAGTTTTGACTGGTATATGTAACCCAATATCTTGTCGGAGTGCTAGAAGATATTGCTACCCAGGTGCCACTGTCCTGGTGCCAGGGAATCAAATTACACCATCGTTGCATCCGCTAGGCCTTCCAAAGCAAAGGGTGGTTTGAGGTTCATAGCGTGGGGCACGGCGAGATTCTACAGTACCTTTTATATACTCTACATTCGTGCCTTGCAAGTTCTAGTGTCCGTCCCTGCAGGACTATGCTTGAAGATGCACCTCGGTGATAATCTCCGTGAAGAAACATGAGGAGCCAGGGTCGGAAGGTATAAACATGCACTCAAAGCCAACAAAAGATGGTGTATCCCCTGAAAAGATCGACCCAACGCAAGCCTCGGCGTTTCAGATACACGCGGCAGGAGGATGAACTCCTGCAGCCACGCTTTTGTCTCCCGACCAGCAACCTCTCAAAACATTCCCATTTCGTCACGTTATTCTTGTATCCTAGAAAACGCAGCAAATCCCCTTCTGTATGACAAGCTTTTTGTTGAACCCAACCTTTTGATCCGATTCCCTCATACGGGGTCAAGATGATCCCCTGTTGTTCCCTTTTTAAGTACCAACAATGCAATGCTCCGGGGGCCGCCACTCAAAGATATTATTAAACCGAGCCATTCCATGTTGAATCTTGGGACTCCACGACTCCAATGCACCACCAATCAGGACTCGCCATCATGATCCAATTCCATCACTTGCCAGCTCAATACAGCACCCGGGTGAGAACCCGGGAGGTTAGTGAGTCGAGGCTGTCGTGGATATTCTTAATATCCTCGGTCTTGACGTTGCTCACGTCGGCCATCAGGTAGGCAATATCCCCCTTGCTGTCCGAGATTTGCTTGTCGACGTTGTGGTCGGCCAGAATCTCGTTCACCTTGCGCAGGACACCGGGGACGTTGCGGTGGATATAAATGACACGTGCGTGGTTCGGCTCATCCTGGGTCAGCGAGCGTAGGTTGACCTCGGGCAGGTTTACACTGGCGAGCGTGATGCCCTGGTTGATGTAGCGCACCAACGATTCGCTGACCTCAACGCCGATGGCCCGCTGGGCCTCCTCAGTGCTACCGCCGATATGGGGCGTCAGGATGATGTTATTGAGGCTGCACAGCTCCTCGCCCCAGTGGTTAAGGCTGTTGTTGAAGTAGTCGCCGTTGGCCGCTGGCTCATTAGGGTACACATCCAGCGCAGCTCCAGCGATCTTGCCGCCGCGCGAGGCTTTGATGAGAGCGGGAATGTCAACGACGGTACCACGGCTGGCGTTGATGAGATATGACCCCGTCTTCATCTGCTCAAACTGCTTGGAAGAGAGCATGTTCTTGGTCTCGGGCGTCTCGGGCACGTGCAGGGAAGTGAAATCCGCTTGCCGGAGCAGGTCATCCAGCGTCGGGACTTGCCTGGCGCTACCAATGGCCATGAGGGTGACGATGTCGTAGTAGATTACTGACATGCCCATGGCCTCGGCGAGAACGGAGAGCTGCGAACCGATGTGGCCATAGCCCACAATACCAAGGGTCTTGCCCCGGATCTCCCAGCACTTTGAGCTAACCTTGTTCCAGGTGCCCCGGTGCATCTCGTTAGAGCGGTCACCGAGCTGGCGGGCCAGGACGATGATCTCGGCGATCACCAGCTCAGCAACGCTACGAGAGTTCGCAAAGGGCGAATTGAAGACGGCAATGCCATGCTTGGCAGCGTAGTCCAGATCAACCTGGTTGGTGCCGATGCAGAAGCAGCCGACGACGAGCAGGTTCTTAGCCTCGCGCAAGACCTTTTCTGTCAACTTGGTCTTGCTTCTGATGCCAATGACGTGTACGTCCCTTTTCTCGCTGTCAGCAAAGCGGAAAGCCATCGGTTTGGGGTTGGTGCAGCATTTCGTTTATTGCAGGGCGAGGGAGGTAAAATCTGTCTCCGAACACGGACGGCTACGGCGGAACGGGTCACTACGAGAGAAAAGGACTCACCGGATTTTCTCGATCAGCTGGTCCTCGGGCAGCGAGGTCTTGAGAAATTCGACCTGGTAGCCCTGCTTCTTGAGGATGTCCTGGCCAGTCTGGTTCACGTTCTCCAAGAGGAGGATCTTGATATCCTCAGTGTTGAACGGCTTGAGCGGTTTGGGCCGGCGGGGCAGTCCTCCAGCCAAAAAGCTGTGACTTGCGGGCGGCGAGTTGAAGGTGGCCGTGGGCGACACGCTGAGGCTGTAGGAAACCGTTCTGTCGATGCCCAAAGGCTGCGAGATGTCTCTTGCCGTTGCCATTTTCTGAAAAGTGTAGTCCTTGCTTCAAGCGCTCTTACCGGTGAGATCTGTAGGTGCTATTTTGTAAGTGGGATGATGGATGGTGGGGCTCTGAAGCTCTTTTGATGGCGGGGTTGAGTCACCATGGGCGAGGGACTTGGCAAGCGAGGTCCAGAGGGAAAATTTCTGGATGACGGCATGCTCTGAGTCCACACCTAGTTCCCTTTCCTTTTACCCACGGAGATGCCCAATTCCTCTCAATGGCCGCTCGGGTACGCACTGTATCTGTACTTTGACGCCACCGCCGGTTCCCGACGCCTTGGCTCACTTGAGAACCGTCGAATTTTGCACTTCGCATCCGAAGCCGCCCCCATCCGAAGCCGCCTGCAGGCTGCAACACGAGCCATTCCCTCGGTACAACATTGTGGTCTATAGAGCGACGATTAAGGTTCTTCCCTGCATGAGATATCGGGCGTTTTCAAGTCAAAGGTGTCACATAGGAGGGCTCTGCGTCACATTCTGTGCAACACGCTGAATTGCGCTGTCAAGTCCCTAACCTTGATCCTGTCCCTGGTTGTCTTTGCTCCCAAGCTCTTCACGTAAGTGACACTTGTCTTGCCCTGGATCATATCCCTTTTTGTGAATCACCGTCTATGTCACAGCCTGCCTACGGCAACTACCTAGTGACCAAAGCAATCAAAACATGGCGCGCAAAAACAAACCCCTCAGCACACACTCCTCGACTGGCGTGTATTATGATATAGCGACCCATCGCCAACCGCGTACAACCTCCATGCGTTCCAAGGTAGAGCTTGTCGTGTAGCCGATTATGGGAATTATATGTGACAATGCCACATGTTTAGAGGACTGAGAGAACTTCACTCTCCGTCTAGAGAATGGGGGCATCCGCGAGTCCGGATTTTTTTATATAAAAAATACCTAGCTCTGCTTGCAGTCAGCCGCCTCCGGCTTCGGCTTGGTGCCGTCCTCCTGTATTGGGTTAGCTGCGAGTCCACAGGAAAAGAAAGGAGGGCGCTGGTGTAGTAGAAAGCCTTACATCGTCCTCATCCGACTCCTCCTCGTCGTCATCATCCTGGTCATCGTCATCATCGTCATCCTCATCGTCATCCTCGTCGTAGTCCTCAAGATCGTCCTCATCAAGCTCCTCGAAGGCGAGAGCCTCACCCGTGAACCAATCAATGGCACGGGGGATCAGCTTCTCCTTGATATCTTCGCCGAGCTGATAGTCGAGCTCCAGACGCTCCTCAATATCCGAAGCAGCGTCATCGTCGTCCTCTGTCGGCGCCTTGGGGGGCGAGAAAAAGTTGAAGAAAGACTCGGTGGGGACGGTCTTCTTGACGATCCGAGTTTGCTTTGTGTCTATCAAAAATCTTTGTCAGTGACCAATTCACACACAAAGACAACGACACCAATGAGACGCTCTTACTCTTGTTGCGCTGCTTCTTTTGCTCGACGCGGACAGTCAGATCCTGGCTGGGCTTCCAGTCGATCTTATCACCCTCAGCGTGATCGTAGATGAAGTCGCCACCATATCCACTCTCGTTCTGGTAGAAGTATGTCTTGGTGACGATCTTGTTGGTGAAGTAGGCGTTCTCAGCGAACTCGAAGATCAGGCGAAAACCGGGCTTGTCGAGGTACTCCATGCGGATGTCAGTCAGAGACTTGAGAGCCTCCTCATCACGGTCGGTGATCATCTCAGCCAGCGAAACCTGGTTCTTCATGGCAGACAGCCAGAACTCGGGGATACCGGAGACCTTGGCGGCCGGCTCGGCACTCTTCTCCTCTTTCGGAGCGGCGTCCTCGTCCTCATTGTCTGTCTCGGGCTCGTCATCCTCCTCACCAGCGGCAACCTCCTCCTCAGTAGGCTCGGTGGATCCATTGATAATCTCAGAACGCTTCTGGTACAGAGGAGTGAACTTGGCGAAGTACTTCTTCTCGAGTTGGAGGACCTCCTCCTGGAACTCGGCTTCCAACTTGGAGTGATCTTTTTGGATGCCCTTCAAGCCAGCCACACGTCGCTTAACCTCGGTAGGGAGCGACTCGATATAGCCCGAGGATCGTCCGATGAGCCCACCAAGACGGCCCTGGATGAGGGACACCAGGTGGGGGTTCTGGGCAAAGATAGAGGCGGCAGCAGCACGATCCAGCTCCTCTGCGTAGCCCGGATTGTCAGTCTTTGACGCGTCTTCCAGAAGCGTTGGGCAGCAACGGCCGGCACGACGAACCTTCCTTGATGCTAGCAACGCCGGGTTGCTGGGCGTGCGATGAGATGGGGGCATTGTTTGCCGGTGTGTTCTGAGGCGTGCTACCACCGAAAGTCAGTATATCTAGTTACCAGTACTGGACACCCGGAACTGAGAATCGCGGATCGTGAATCGGGGTCGCGAACTTACGGAGCAGTGGCGGGGTCAGGCCGCTTGTTCTTGATAGGTTCCGCCATGGTGACAAGTCTGCTCTCGACGTCGATTTGGTTTGTGATAGTTGAGAGAGTGAAGGGCTGAGCGACGGCAAGAATTGTTTGGGGGAGAAGAGTGCGTTGTTCTGCTGTCCAGGAAATGTTGGGACTTGGAAGGAGGGGAATTTTTAATTTGCGGGGCAATGGTCGATGCTGGCCAGTGCGGTGGGCGTGGCGACCTGAGGGGCTCTTACAACTGGAACCTGCACTTCAACTTTGCACTTGAATCACAACCACTACGTTTGATATTTGCTTGGTCATCTTATCCTGGCCGCAGCCGAAGACGAAAAGATCAGACCGGATGGTGAACATTATCAGGTGCTCATCCGCCACATGCCTCCCGCCTGATAACCCCCCCAGGTCATTATCGATAGCTCACCGCCTGGCTTCCGGCTCCTGTCAAAGCCTGCCACATCACTAGCATTAGGTTCGATAAAACTTTACCGCCTCGATTGCCGTGCAGTTCTCCGCCAGTTCCACGTCTGTCCGAAATCACAGCTCTTGACACAGAGAACCTTGGTGGCTTTGAAGACTGGGGGTAAAAAAAGGCCGCCCCTGCTCCGTGCGAGTGAGGGGTCAGATGAATCGTCCCGCGACTCACATCTTAACCTCTCCAAGCAAACCAAGAAGGGAGTCTAGGGACGCAACTTGCAAGGATTTCAACCTGATGAAAAGTTGGACGACTGAACAGAAACACTATCATTTGCTTGTATAATGGGAATGGAGCTCGTGCGCACTCCATGTCGACTGACTGGCCAGCGCACGAAGGCATTCTAATCCCCTGGTTTGCATCGCCATTCTTTGGCCGGAGCCGGGGGATTACTTCTTCAAAATGGCCCATTAATAAACAAAGGCGGCAACATGAGCGGAGAGAGAGAATTCAGGGCCCTGCAAAGGAATTGGGATACTCCCTGAAATGGAGACCCCGTCTGATTCATCGCTGCTCACTGTGCCTGAATCAGGACATCTACACAGCCGTGCAGGCGACTTGAGGCTCTGAGGCTGCAAAATACTGATTCAATATAATCGTGAATTGTAAATTGACAGGAGTCTCATCAGAAATCCATGTCCATTGTAAAAAGAGTGAAGTTTTTGACCTTGGGCATGGAAAAACAAGGGGTGGATATGTATGTATGTATCTACCGAGGCGTACCAATTGAATCTACGTCATGGCACCCGTTAACCGGGAGTCAGACCTGCAGCCTCTAAACTTCTAGCCCAGTCCACCGGGAGAGCAACGCGCACAGCCTCAACCACATTCATCCTTCCAATTGCTCGCCTTCTAAGAGAATGCGCACGCGTTTTCTAGATTCCCGAAACAGCGCAGAGCGTTGGTAGAAGTTGTACAGCATGGAGGGGGAGGAAACAGACACTGGCGCCATGGGCGAGTCCCAGCGCAGAAATGGCTTTTACCGCCTGGAGGCAAACTACAGCAGCGCCAGCATTTTTGAAGACGTCGAAATGGCGCATGACGAGGTGCGTTTTGGGGGACATGGCTGCAAGCGCCTTCTGACATAGCATAGGTTTTCTCGGGCCCAATGGCCGAGTCCCTCCCGACGAGCGTTTCTACCTTTCATCGCCGCGCCCGTGCCGATTCAACAACAAGCTTCTCTTTCTACCAAGAGGAGATTGAGGATGACGAGCAGCAGCAGTTTTTTGGTTCAGGTCGCGACATTGATGACCTTGACGAGTTACCATTTGAGGACGATCTCGAAGACGAGGAAAGCTCGGCTGATCTCGAGCGCCAAGCTACAGATAACGACTATGTGCTTCACAGAAGAGCTTCAACGCAGTCAAGAGGCGGTTCGGTGCACAGCCGTCTCCTTAGAAGGGAGAGCGCTACATCGGCAGGCAGCGGATACGGAGGTATACGCTCCAGCCAAAAGATATACATGGAAAACGAGGACCTGTATGTCGCAATTGCAGCTTTCCGCACTAGTACCATGGGATTGATCGCATATATCGCCATTTGTATCACCACACTGGGCCTGGGATGGCTGGTATTTCGATGGATTCCCAGATGGCACGTCAACCTGGTCGGCAAACCCTCGTCTCTCCGCGACTGCCAATGGGTTGTAATCGAGGTGAGTACTCTCACACCTAGCTGCACTCCTACAGCTACTAACAGAGCTCCGTCGCCAGAATTCTTGGAATGAGATCGCTATCCTGGATGTGGATTCGAAGCCCTACGGGAGACCACTGTCTACCGTCTTTGGGGCTCCGAGGAAAACAACATCCTACTTGATGGACGATGACCCAGACCCTATTCTACACGACCTTCGAACTCTCAATTATCGCTACGTGCGCTTTTATTTCCATCCGCTTGTAGACAAGTTTCTCTTGTGCAATGGCTGGAAAGATCCTCTCTGGTCTGATGTGCGCGCCATTCGCGTGGGAATCGACAGCGAAGAGAAGAGCCACCGCGACCTTGTGTTCGGCAGCAATCTTATCGACATTGAGCAAAAGTCCATCTCCCGTCTTCTTGTTGACGAGGTTAGTGCGCACCAGAATGGGTGGTTGATAACGGGGAGTTACTGACTGGTCGTCTCAGGTGTTCCACCCTTTCTACGTTTTCCAAATCGCCAGTCTGGTCCTCTGGTCTCTAGATGAGTATTATTACTATGCAGTCGCTATTTTCCTCATGTCGTTCGGTAGCATAGCTACAACACTCATTGAAACACGAGCTGTGAGTTGGCAAGCCCCCATCTACTGGCCGGCTGGTTGTTTCCCGTGCTAACCTTCGAAGACGATGAAAAGACTTCGAGAGATCTCTCGGTTTGTGTGTGATGTCAGAGTTCTTCGGAACGGATTCTGTATGCATTCAATGATTACCCGATTCCACGGATAAGAGCTGATGTCTTACCACTAGGGCGTTACATCTCCTCCAGCGACCTAGTTCCTGGCGATGTCTACGAGGTCAGCGACCCAAGCCTGGGCCAGTTTCCAGCGGATAGTCTTCTTCTTAGTGGCGACTGTATTGTCAACGAGAGCATGCTCACTGGTGAATCTGTCCCCGTGTCCAAGACTCCGGCAACAACTGAGTCCCTCAGGAGCCTGGATCTCTCCGCCTCGACGGTATCCTCAGAAGTCGCCAAACATTTCCTGTTCTGCGGTACAAAGATCATTCGCGCCCGGAGGCCACAGGAAGGACAAGAGGACGAGGCGGTTGCCCTCGCCATGGTTGTTAGGACGGGCTTCAACACTACCAAAGGCTCCCTAGTACGCTCCATGCTCTTCCCCAAACCTTCGGGCTTCAAGTTCTACCGGGATTCTTTCCGCTACATTTCTGTAATGGCCTGTGTGGCATTGCTGGGGTTCACTGCGTCCTTGATCAACTTCATCAGGCTCCACCTTGAGTGGCATCTGATTCTTGTCCGTGCGCTTGACCTGATCACTATTGTTGTCCCGCCTGCTTTGCCGGCTACCCTGACGATCGGCACGAACTTTGCCCTAGGTCGCCTGAAGGGGAAGCAGATATTCTGCATCAGCCCACAGAGGGTCAACGTTGGCGGCAAGCTCGATCTCATGTGCTTCGACAAAACTGGTACTCTGACGGAGGAAGGTCTTGATATTCTCGGTGTACGAGTAGTCGAGAGAACTACAAACAGGTTTAGTGACACACTAAACGACCCAAACATGTTCGTGCCGGGGCATAACCACGGGCCCGGGATCCAGGGTCCCAATGACACACAAAAAGCAGCGCTGTACGCCATGGCAACGTGCCATTCTCTCCGATCAGTCGACAATGAGCTTGTCGGTGATCCCCTCGACCTCAAGATGTTTGAGTTTACTCAGTGGACTTTTGAAGAAGGAAATCAAGGTGGGGGGAACCCTGACGATGAGGAACAAGGAACCCTCGAACCGTCCGTTGCCAGGCCGCCGCAAGGAATCAAGGATCAAAACGGTACGGGGGATGACAATCAAAACGTTAGTAACACCCCCAAATACAATACCCCCAAATACAATGCCATCGCATGCTGATGCAAACCTTAGGTCTCATTTGAGCTGGGAATTCTTAAATCTTTCGAATTCGTATCCCAGCTGCGCCGTGCAAGTGTCATCGTGAGGGCTTTTGGCCAGCAAAGCGGCGACATCTTTGTCAAGGGGGCTCCTGAGTGTATGCGGGAAATTTGCAGACCCGAAACATGTACGTGCGATATGAGGAATGGATGATCACTGCAACATCCATGAGCTAACACATGTTCAGTCCCTACCGATTACGAGGAGTTGTTAAATCATTACACTCACAGCGGCTACCGAGTCATCGGGTGCGCTACGAGGCATATCAAAAAACTCAGCTGGGTCAAGGCCCAAAAGATGAAGCGTCAAGAAGTTGAATCAAAGCTCGATTTTGTCGGGTTCATCGTTTTTGAGAACAAGCTGAAACCTGCCACGGCGGGGGTACTGAGGGAGCTCTTGGGGTCGAACATCGACACCGTAATGGTGACCGGAGACAACATCCTGACGGCCATCAGTGTTGCGAGGGAATGCAACATGATCAGCAAAACAGCACACTGCTTTGTCCCCCACTTCACCGCGGGTAATTCGAGGGACCCGAATGCTAGCTTGCAGTGGGAGAGCATCGACAACCATATCTATCAACTTGACAGCAACACACTCCTGCCCTTGCCAGCCCCCGCAGAGGGAGATGCGTCTTTGCCGTACGATATCTCGAACATCCGAAATTATTCTCTCGCCGTCAGTGGCGACGTGTTCCGCTGGGTCGTAGACTACGCGCCACCCGAAGTTATGAGGAGGATGCTGGTTGCCGGCAAAGTCTTTGCACGCATGTCCCCGGATGAGAAGCACGAGCTTGTCGAAAAGCTGCAGAGCATCGATTATTGCTGTGGTTTCTGTGGCGATGGCGCAAACGATTGCGGCGCGCTCAAGGCGGCAGATGTGGGCATCTCGCTTTCGGAGGCCGAGGCATCAGTTGCCGCTCCGTTCACGTCCCGAGTTTTCGACATTCGGTGCGTCCCCGAGGTTATACGGGAAGGGCGAGCCGCTCTTGTCACAAGCTTCAGCTGTTTCAAGTTCATGAGTCTGTACTCGGCCATCCAGTTCACCTCTGTTACCTTTCTATACGCTTCGGCGTCCAACCTTGGGGACTTTCAGTTTCTCTTCATCGACCTAGCGCTTATCCTCCCAATCGCTGTTTTCATGAGCTGGGGCGGCCCGTTCCCGGAGCTGAGCCGCAAGCGACCGACGGCCAACCTTGTGTCACGTAAGGTGTTGACGCCGTTGCTGGGACATATTTGCATTTGCATCATGGTTCAGACCATGGTCTTCCTCGCAGTACGGCAGCAGTCCTGGTTCATCCCACCAACAATCAATCCAGACCACTCCAACGTCGAGAACTCGGAGAACACTGTGCTATTCCTGACGTCTTGTTTTGAATACATCTTCGCCGGGGTGGTCCTCAACGCTGGCCGCCCCTTCCGGCAATCGGCGATGCAAAACTGTGAGTTGCTTTGACCTCCCCCGTTATCATTCGAGAGGATTTCTGACTAATATGACATAGGGCCGTTCGTGGCCACGATCATCGTGGTGTTGCTGATCAACCTCTACATGATTGAAGGGCCGGCGCATTGGCTGCAGCGTCTCATGCAACTCACGTACGTGGCTGGCGACTTCAAGCTGTACATCATTACCCTTGGCATCATGTACCTTGGTCTTGCATGGGTGGGGGAAAACTTCGTCTTCCAGCGACTGGCCCGACTTATTGGACGGGCAAAGGAGTCCCTCACCAAACGGGAGAAGGTGAGGAAGCAGTATAAAGTTATCCTGGAGCAAATGCTGTTTTAGGGCTGGTAGCGTATATATGAATTGTTGGATAGATCTTCTGGGCAAATGCCATGATTCATGTATTGAAGTCCAAGACATAGTAGCGAGCATGGCGTCGTTGGGTAAAACTGGGATCTAAGTTGTGGGAAGGGAACATCGGGATGAAATTCGAGAAACGAACCCATGTAACAATTAGCCAGCATGGAGTTCGTGGAGAGTGGCCTGTGTTTGAATATTGACCATTCCTGAACTGGTGAGCAGTACCGGACAATAGATGATGGCACCTCGCTTGGACCCCCATTGCTAGGAAGAGCGGGCTGCAGCGTCTCTATCCGCATTCACCGCATTCCGAAACACGACGGACTTGCTTGATGACCAGTACACTCAAGCCGCTTCCCCACGCGGTCCATCACCCCCACCGGAATCTAGGCGGTTGGCTCTAGCTTCAGGAGTCCTCCCGTGGTGATAGCTTGCATTTGAAGTACACATTCCTCTCTGTTTATAAGTACCTAGCTTCCCTCACACGGTTACTCGCAGGTCTTTGGTGACAATAAACTCACAAAATAAACTGCCCTGGATCCATCTCCAAGATGGCTTCCGGTAAGTAATAAGCCCAAGGGCTACCAATTCTTCTCCCCTCAATAGGGGACCTGGTTCTAACCTCGCCAGATCAACTCATTGACAAAATTGTCGACGGCGGCTACCTCCCGCAGTACGCCCTGAGCTTAGCCGCGAGATGGCAGACGCGCAGCCGCATCGCGCAGATGACCGCGCCCCCTGATGTTGCTCTTGCGCGCAAGATGGCTTTCGTCGAGCAACTTCGCGGCATGAGCATCGCTGTTGAGACCGGCGCCGCCAACAAGCAGCACTACGAGGTCAGCGTGGGTGTACTAGCTGCGGCGCTGGGCCCGAGAATGAAGTACTCGTGCTGTCTTTACGAGCGCGGGGATGAAACGCTTGCGGAAGCCGAGGAGGCCATGTTGGCGAGTTATGTTGTGAAGGCGGAGTTGAAAGATGGCATGAGGATTTTGGATCTTGGATGTGGCTGGGGCTCGGGGGCACTTTACTTCGCTGAGAAGCTCCCAGGCGCGAAGGTCGTGGCATTCTCCAATTCCAAGAAGCAGAAGGCATTTATAGATGGCCAGGCCGAGGAGAAGGGTCTCAAGAACCTTGAGGTAATTACTGGGGATGTGACTGACTACGAGTTTGACCCGGAGAGCTTCGACCGGGTGGTTTCTATTGAGGTTTGTCCCCCCCCAGCCGAGCTCTCCTTTAGAACCCTGGCTCACGGATACCCCTCAAGATGTTTGAGCACATGAAGAACTACCAGGCCCTCATGGCTAAGGTTGCGAGGGCGCTACGCCCTGGAGGCAAGCTTTTTGTCCACGTCTTTGCTCATAAAGACGCCCCGTACCACTTCGAGGAGGGCTGGATGACGACACACTTCTTCACCGGAGGTACAATGCCGTCCTCTGACCTGATGCTGTACTTCCAGGAGGACCTGCGAATTCAGAAGCATTGGTGGTTGAGTGGAACACACTATTCAAAGACGAACAGGGTACGTTACGCACTTGAATGTGCCCTTGTTGCCCGCCCATGACTTTTTCTGACTGTTGCAGGACTGGCTGAAAAGCTTTATCGCAAACAAAAAAGAAGTTTGGACGCATCTGGTCGACAACTATGGTAAGGAGAACGCGAGTACGTGGTACAACAGGTGGCAGCTTTTCTACCTTGCCTTGGTCGAGTTCTTTGGCTACAGCGAGGGCGATATATTTGGTGTCGCCCACTACCTATTCGAGAAGCCGTGTGAGAAGCAGCCCGGGTCGCCGTAGAAAGGCACCACACTGCTTCGTAAGATGATTGCGAGATGCTGCTTGCCCGGCTTTGGGCCGTCCGTATTCGATGGCGAGCAATGTTCCAGTGTAGCTCTAGTCGTCATAAATAGCATGAATTCCTTATGTACAATGCTTCCTGCCAACGCTCCGCGCCAACCGCTCAGTGGTCCCATGGGTGTTTTCTGCCGATGAGGACGGCGCCTACACTTCCACATTAGCATGTACGTTCCGCGAAGGGCGTGGGGTTCAATCCGAGAGCCGCACCATCTTTCTTTGCTCGATACATCAACTACGCCACAGTCAGAAACTATTCAATCGCGCTAGACATCGGTAGCTACGGGAGTTGGAGGAGCATACCCAGAACCACATGCTGGCACCGAGGCCAGTACCCAAGAGTCGGTAGACTCGGGGGACGTGAGGCTTGAGATCGGCCATTGTGCCTGTTTCTGTCGCACAAAAGTGTCAGCTTCGTCATGACTGGTTGCGGCTAGTCGCGATAAGAAGAATTGAGAGGACTAACCCTCACGTTGTCTGTGTGGTGGCGACTGGAACCGGGAATTCAATTCAGAGAGGTTTCTGGGGTCGGCAATTGAGGGACGTGATGCTCTTGTCATCCTGGAAGTCGCAATGGGAGCTCGGAGCTGGTGGTAATCCTGCCTGACAATCCAGGCAGCAAATACGCCAAGAGCTGGCCTGTGCGCCCCAAGCCATTTCCAAGTACCTTTCAGGTGCTTGACATCAAACGCGCCTGTCGCCAACCCTCCCAATCCAGGTCTTCATCGATTTTCTGCTATTTGCTGCTCCCGACAGCGATAACACAGTAGCAACACGCTTGCCATGTTGCTTTCTCCCCATAGCTGAGGAGCGCACGTCTTCTCCCCTCCGCCTGGCTCGGCACGCCTTTATACTTTTTCCACCCAATAGGCAGGATTCAACATTGTGCCGTTTCTTTCTTGCCGGACAACCAACTCCAACTTGCAACTCACGATCGGTGCGAAGCAAACAACATGAGCGGTGGCGAATGGAAAGAAGGGGGCGGTGCCCCTTCTCCTCGATCCTTCGCAATAACCCACCAGCGACCGAAGTCAAGCTTTGCTGGGTGCTCTAGAATCACTGACTACGAAATACTGAACAAGCTTGGCGAAGGGACGTTTGGGTAAGATTCCACAATCTGCCTTCACTGGAAGATGGGCCCTTTCTGACGCCGTTTTACCCCTCAGTGAGGTTCATCGCGCGAGGTCTAAAAGAACCGGTGGGATGGTTGCTTTGAAGAAGATTATTATGCACAACGAGAAGGATGGGGTGAGTCCGCTCTCGCAACTGTTCCCCACACGTATTGACCTAACCTTGCTTAGTTCCCCATAACAGCCCTCCGAGAGATCAAGCTGCTGAAGCTTCTTTCACACAAGAACGTTCTCCGATTGGAAGACATGGCTGTTGAGCACCCCCCCAGAACCAGCAAGTGCCCCAACGTGCAAGGACTGGAACCCACCCACTAACCATGTCGCAGCCGACAAACGAAAGAGACCAATCATGTACATGGTCACACCTTATATGGATCACGACTTGTCAGGAATGCTCGACAACCCTTCTATCAAGATCTCGGTACCTCAGATCAAGTGCTACATGTTGCAGCTGCTCGAGGGTCTCAAGTACCTACACGCCAACCGCATCCTCCACAGAGACATGAAGGCTGCCAACCTTCTAATCAACAACCAAGGCATTCTCCAGATTGCCGATTTCGGCTTAGCGAGGCATTATGACGGGGACACTCCGCAACCTGGCCGAGGAGGCGGCGAGGCAAAGCGCGAGTACACAAGTCTAGTGGTGACTCGCTGGTATAGGCCTCCGGAGCTCCTGATGCACCTGAAACGATACACAACGGCCATTGATATGTGGGGTGTTGGGTAAGTTCTGTTTCCTTATGTTTAATTGCCGGACCCCACTAATGACGAATCAGGTGTGTTTTCGGAGAGATGCTTGTTGGCAAGCCTATTCTTGCAGGAGAGAGCGATCATCACCAACTTGATCTTATCTTCGACCTCTGCGGGACACCGACAGAAGAGACGATGCCTGGCTGGCGTACGCTGCCAGGGGCAGAAGGCCTGAGCCCCAGACCAAGACAGGGGAATCTAGCACAAAGATTCAGGGAACACGGTCATGGAGCCGTCTCGTTGCTGAAAGAACTGCTCAAGCTTGACTGGAAGTCGCGGGTCAATGCCATTGATGCTCTGCAGCACCCCTACTTCAAGAACGCACCATTCCCTGCAAACCCAGTGGACCTCCCAACATTCGAAGAGAGCCACGAATTTGACCGGCGGAAGTTTCATGACAGAAGAGCCGCTCTACCACCGGCACCGAAGGGCGGGACAGTTGGCCGAGGCCCCCAAGATAATGCAGGTAACGCCGGATTCAATAACGGTGACGGTTACGGGAGGAATGGCGTCAACGGCGGTCGTTATCCACGCAACCGACCTCCGCCAGGAGACGAGCGGGTTCCTGCTTGGCACAGAGAACGCGGGCTGCCTCCACGCCCTCCGCCAATTGATCATGTCAATGGGTGGGACCCTGCTGCCGGCGACCACCCCGACGGCTTTCGTGAGAGAGAGCGTGGCGGTCCTCCTAGAAGTCGGGCCGGGGGCGCCGCCCGTTCGGACGTTGACACATACATCCCTACTTATGACCGCGATGCCCCTCCCCCTCGCAGGGAGGATCGACGTCGCCGGGATGATTGGGATGACCGAAGACCGGACAGGAGACGCGGCCCTGAATTTGACGAACGGGCGCGAAATAGTCGGACAAGGAGCAGAAGTCGCTCACCCATACGGGATCGTGATAGGGAACGCGATCGCGACGTCTATCGCAGATAGGGGTTTAACTTCTCCGAATAAGGTATGGCCGCCCCTGGGAAGAAAGAATACAGCGAGCCGCGGCGAAGCCTTTCCCGCAAAATGGCGCAACCACCATGGTTGAGTAAGTGCATTACGTGTAATCAGGACATGATAATGGGAACTGGCGTAGTGGCCAGGTGAATCTTTAGGGGGGGCGCACAGGGTGCTTGCTACAGGTCATAGGGGCGTCTCGGGGATGGCGCTGGTTTGACGCATTTGAGATACCTCCATGGGAAAAGAAGGTGACTTGTACAATGTACCACCATCAATATTATGAAATTACCAACATTGGAATCAAGCACTGGTGACCTACTTCATAGGAGCCCCCAATATTGGCGAACACTACAAAACCGATTTTCGCTAGACGACCCCATCATTCGGACGAGTCTTCTAACTCCTCGTGGATGGTTTGGCCGAGCAACGAAGCTCCGGGAGGTGCCCGGAGTTTTCCTGTGGCTATCGAGTGAAAGTATGGCGGAATCGGGTCATCCTCTGAGAAACTGAAGTCTGGGTCGATCGATCCTGGGCTTTCATGTGATGATCTCCTTTCACGACCCTTCTCCTTCTCGACAACTGCCTCTTCGGGCTCCGTGGCGTCAAAAATGGCGTTGACACCGGCAGTGAAGATCCTAGATATCACACCGCCGAGGAGGCCAATGAAGATTGCTACACCGAGCTGCGGGGCGGGTGTTAGGGGACGTGGCTTGCAGGAGCGGACATGGAGGGAGGATGATCTAGCGATGAGGTAAGTAAGGACTTACGAATAATACGAGCGCCTGGGTTGGTTGGTCAGTTGGAGAGAACTCGTGAAGGAGAAAGGTCAGCGACATACCTCAAATTCATCGACCAGGTATGAGACGATGGCCATCGCTGTCGCCCATGTATAACCTAATGCATGCCTGATTGGGGAGGTAATGACCCATGCGGCCACTCCGACGGCCCTGAAGGGGGAGAGAAAGATCGTGTACAGCCAGGACACGACGAAGACGGTGGAGACCCAGCTAAGCTGGAGGAAGGTAGACACACCCGATACTGTCTTGTCCATGGTAAGGGGTTGTGGTAGCTGTCTGGGTGTTATTGGGAAAGGGCTGTACGCGTCCCACGCCCACCACCGAATAGTCGTCTGGTTTCTTGGGACTGCAACAAACGCCAATTGACTGATCTGTGTTAAAAACAAGATGACTTCCAACGGGTGAAAGATATTCTCTAGACCATGTCTGGCTCAGGAATGTTGAGATCCGCTCTTCCTTGGGTGGTGTGTGCTTGGAACCTCCTTGGCAGGCGCAGCGAAGGGAGCTGGATTAGACTAGACAACCGCCTTGTTTCTGTTATCCGTCCGCTCTAGCCCTATCGCACCCGCCCCCACCTATCCAGCGGCTTTACAGGCGGGTATTGCAGCTTGTTGCAGATCCTCATCGCCAATACTTCCCCCCTGTGAAGCTTAAAGTGTGTGTGCATGTGTGACATTCGACCTCCTACCTTATTCTGGTTGTTTAACTTATAAGAAATCCTCAAGTCACTCACAACAACAAAAAACATTCCCCATCATGGCCTCTCAAGAAAACAACTCAGGCACCACAACCATGTCCACCACGGTTATCAAATCACAAACGAAGACGCGCGAGATAGCAGCCTGCACCATCAAGTCCCCGCCATTCGCATACGCACACCTAGCCTGCACCACCTCTTCCCCATCAGACACGGACACATCAATGTCTCTGGATTCGGACCTCGACGCCTTGCAGGTCCGCGCATATTGTACATCAGCTCTGCGACAGTTTCTAGGCGACACTGGCGCTGCCGTATCCGTGGATATCCTTGCTGTGCGGGACAGTAACGTCTGGGTACGGGTGCCGCAGGCAGATCTAGGGGGTTTTTCTGCCGCTATGACGGCATACGGCGGCATGGCCCGTGGTGGCGGGGTGACAACGGTGTTACGGTTGCGCGCCTGTGGAGATTGGCTTGGGAGCCTGCTAGGACGGACGGAACAGCACGAACTGTGGGCTTCATGATCTTGGCAGTGTCACGAGACGAGGTTCACCTTGAGAGGTACTCGGAGGGGTCCATAGAGTTTCTGATGGGCAAAGGTATCGCATTTATCCCAACTTTGCCAATGCAGAGGAGAGAATGGTATCCAAGCTAACCGCCATGCCCAACTAAATCATCCAACACGAAAACAACCAACGCCATTGCTCATGGTGCGACCGCCCGGAGAATGCAAGCTACTCTAGATCTACTGCGCCACCGCCGCCTATGTTAGGTCTTAGATCTCGGGTCCTACCAGCCCAACATTACATCAAGGAGGACATGACGGAGCTTTGGGCGTAAGCCTGCGGTGTATTAGCTATGGCTTGAGGAGAGAGTCGGGCAGGTTTGGGATTGAACAGGGGCAGCTTACCATTGGTCGGATGGCGGGATGAGGAACAGCCTCAAACTTGGTGAACTTGAGCTTGAGATCAGAGCGGATGTTGATAAAGGCTCCCTTGTTCTCAGTCATGTCACAGTATTTGGGGGCAGAGAAGACTAAGCCATGTTAGTTTGACAGTCGAGTGTTGCTCGGGGTTTCTCAAAGGGCCATACCTGTAATGCACTTCCCGTCGTGCTCCTCTTCATAGCCCTCCATGCGGACTTCGTGGCTGCGAATCACCGCTTCCAAGCCGTTCTTTTCGCAAAATCTCTTGGTGACGTCGGGGCCAAACTGCATGCCCACGCCACGCTTGCTGGGCCCGCGGCCTGGCTCTGTTTGGGGGTCTGTCCACAACATCTCCATCATCAACCCGGCTTGACCAGGTTGGCGTTGCTTGTGCCTGTCCAACTTCCGGATGTCATCCAGAGTCACATTGTCATCTGAAAACAGGCCACCGTGCAGCACGAAGTATTTTTTGCCGATCAGAGTGGCCAAAGGCAGCGCCGAAAAGCTCTCTGAGAAAAGCTTGAACGTACTGGAAGAAGAAGTCAGCGGTGAAAATGCTAGACGATTGGGCAACATACCGCTCATTGTACTTGTGTTTGCATTCCCCCTCAAAACCGTACGCCCGATTCATGTCATCAGTTTCATGGTTGCCACGGTTGATGAAGAAATTGTTCGGCCTCAGCCACTTGTTGGCGTAGAGCAATAGCGCGATCTCGCAGGACCAAGACCCCCTGTCTACAAAGTCTCCGTTAAATAGATACCATTGCTTGTCGCTGGGCACGCCATTTATCCGGAAAAGCTCCATCAGGTCGAAGTATTGTCCTGTGCCATAATGTCAGCACACTGCTACACCCCTTTGAGTGGCAGAGATGTGGAAACGTACCATGAGTGTCTCCGCAGACAGTCAGCTGGACGTCGTCAGGAACTTCGACCTCAACCATTGTTGGCTCCTTGTATACGAGGTTCTTGACTGCAACAATGATTTGGTAAACATATTTCTTGTGAATCGTCTTGCCGTTCTTGAAGCGCTCCGTCATGTCGTCGATGAACTCTTGTGTCATCTCGCTCCCTAGACGTGCGCCGTCATATGCTGGCTCCACGGCCATAGACTCAATGTCGAGGCCATCGGCGGCTGAGGGTTCGTCACCCACTTCGATGGCGGCGAAGAATGCGATTTGGCGCACAACCTTCTCGCAGTCAACAAGCTTGAGTTTCGCATCTTTGCTTGAAGGATTGATTTTGACGCATGTTTTAAAATCCTTGACCGCTTCCTTAGGCCGCAGGATGGCAGCATATGCGGTTGCGCGGCGGTAGTAGGCCTATTACATCCCGATGTCTTGTTAGCCACCAGGCCTTCTGTCCCAGCCGACTGGCGGTTTGGCAACTCGGGTTGGGCACACGCACCTTTGAAAAAGCCGGGTTGAGCTCGATCGCTTTCGTAGCGTCTCTTATCGTATACCCATACGCTTCGGTCTTCAAATAGGCCTGTGAGAAGCATCGTCCAGTCAGTCACGCGATCAGCGAGGGGTGTAGGGAGCCGGGCCGAGGTGGTGCGGGGCACGAACAGCTGCTCGATTTGCCCAGTATGTGGGTTCTTGGTCATTGAGCTCAATGGCCTTGCTGTAGAGTTCAATCGCCTTATTCCAATCGTGGGCGGCGAACGCCTTGTTGCCTTCGCTCTTCGCGACGACAGCCTGCTCCTCTGGAGTTGCCATTCTTATATCAGAGCCGAGAGGGAACTCCTGAGCAAGTAATGAGGCAGTGTATGTTAGAACAGGGGAAACGGTAGTAAAAGACACACTGAACGGAGAAGGTACAATGTAATGTTCAGCAGTGAGTGGCAAGGCCCGGCAATGGAGGAAGAGGGCGTGTTGGGTCAACTTTCTGCCTCGATCGCGAATCAGAGATCCACCAAGGCCTCCATGCAGTTGGTTTTAATGTGGAGCTCCCGCTAGTGGTGATCGATGCGGTAAGTGTGGGGTTATAACGATATTCCCCGCATGCCTATAAACCAAACGACCTCGTGGGCTGTCCGTTGCAGCGTACATGTGCCGGCTATCAATGGGGTCAGGTTTCACTTGCTTCAACATTCTCTTGGAAATCCAAAGTAGCCAATTCGCTATGTGCTTCTATTTGAGTAAAGGTTTATAATTGTGTATCTAGTGCATTTAATGCGAATGCATGTTACAGTACCTCTGGGCCTGTCTTGCACGGTTGGTCTTCTCTAGGGTACTGTAGCGCAATCAACAGGCTGTGTCGCAAGACCATAAATCGAGTCGTCACAATGTTCAGCCCCGCATGGAATGGAAAAAAAATCCCCCGTCCAGCAGCACGTGGCAGGGTGTGCCGTACCGTCACATTGACCAGACTTGCTGCGGATGTACCGTCTGATATCAGTACATAAGTTGCATATAGTGATCGTACCTACATTACTCAACTTTTTCTTGCCTGATAGGCAGTATCTTGCCTTGCTAAAGGGTAAACTTGCCGAGTCGAATCACACTACTTCGTAGACCTACAAGGCTTCAACCGCCCAAGTCATGGAGGTATAAAATACAACTAGCAACCCAGGTAAACGGGAAGCATCGTACAGTAGAGTGTTGTGGTGGGCTCTAATGAGATATCCCGTACATAAAAACCCGTAAACGCCCCGCTCTATGCCAGAATATATATATGTATATCATTTACCGCCCCGCGCGGGACTCCTCGACTTCGTCGTCACTATCATCTCTGAAACCTTCTTCAAGACTGCCGAACCATTAGCGGATAGCCCCAACCATGTCCTGCAATGTGTACTAACTCTCGACTAAGCCTCCTCGTGGCATCAACGGAGTCTTGACCATGCGAATACTCTCTCCTGGTTGATTCATCCACGTCGCCCAACTCTTCCCCGTCCTCAGAGTCGAACCCATCGTCAGAGTCTTCCTCAGCTGCCACTACCCGGTCTTGTGCGGACCGCCTCCAGGCAGACGGCGCCAGGAATCCCACGATTGCGTCCTGTATCCTCGTTCGGATCGATAAAGTTCGGCTGCTGAGCGTCTCGAGCGGGAGGTAGTGACTGTATCGATAACGATAATGCTGGTAGAGAGGGTAGAGCAGATATGTCGAGGCGAGAAATATGATGAGGGAGATTATCGCTGGGACAATTAGCACCTAGAAAAGTGTCAGCAACTTGTCGCTCGCTCCCTTCATGGCATCATCGGAGGCAGTGATGCGAACCTTGATCACCGATAATGTCGAGGCAGCCATGACGAGGAGGACTGGCGTTGTCCACTGGACGAGATAGTACTTCCCAAACAGAGATGGGGGCGGAGGGACCAATGCCGAGACTCCAAAGTAACCCTCTTCCACGAAAGACCAATTCGAGGTTCTACGAGAAAGAATGGGGGATCAACAGTGAGGCTGAAGCAGGCCAGGCACAGACACGGGTCACGTAATTGGCCTGGGCACGCTCCGCAGCCCGACGGGACGCCGGTAAAGGTGGGGTGCCTACCCGTCAGCGGTGCTCGTCCAGATTCGCCAAGCAAACAAATCGGCCGTCACCTGCAGACTCCTGAAAGCTGCAGGCTTCTGACAGTGTCGTGCGTTACGCAGCATATGTCTATCGTTGAAACGCCTCCTTGTAGACTAAATAGCCAATAAACTCCCTCACATGCTACAACTCTGTACTCAGTGAGGTAAACTGGATAGGTCAGTTGCGAAATCGAGGTGCCTCGGAAAGCCTAATGAACACTCTGAGGCGCATTTGAGAACAGCGCCCATCTCCAATCACGCGAAGCGAGCAAATGAGAAAGAAGCGACATTGGACAGAAAAAAATGCAATTCCCAGCGAGGAAACGTTTCCATGGTTCTGCTCTGCCGTACCCTTCTTTCCACATGGAACGTCGAGTGCTGGTTCAGGATGAGTTCCGCAAAGTGTTCCAGGGGCTGGCTGCATGGGATGGATGGGAGCTCGGGCTTCGTGTCGGGTGTTCCACCCCGCGGTTGTCTGGCCGCTAGGGGTTCCTCAAAGCACTAAGCCCGTTTCAGACGACCCCCTTTGTCAATTTTATGTACAGCTCGTCTTATCGATTCTGAGATTCTGCACAGCAGGCTTGGATGGTGTGTGTCTGTTCATCGCCATCCTCATGAGCGACTTTAGCTCTATAATAAAACATCGCCGAGGTGTTTCGTGAGCGCCTATCGTGCTTCTCCCACAGCCGGAGCAACCTAAACTCTCATTTCGCTGCCGCTTGCACATTTCGTCTGCGGGACGCCAAGCCCGTGACTGGCCCGCTCGGGACGACAGACAATCAATTGCCATTCGGCGAGGGGAGAACGCGAAGGGCGCCTCCACCTACGCTTCAGTGCACTTCGCACCCGCTGCTTCGAGATCGCTGAAAGCTGTACGTCTCGACCCCGTCCTCTTTTCGTTTGCCTCGCAGAGACTTGACGGGTCTCCTCGGCCAGGACTTATGCTAAACTGAATCGATTTCATGCACAGAAGCAAATCTCCCGGCTCTGCGAATCGGTTTCTTCATACTCCAGCCGCCCTCGAAGACGATGATGCGATGCACCCTTGGCCTGAGACTTGACGGCAGCATCGCGCCCCATCCGAACCAGGCCCACCCACGCATTGATTGCCGGGCCTGCTGAGAAGTGAGAACCTGATTGTTGGCGGCTGCTTCCTGTTCTGCGGAAGAGAAGGCGGCTGTTTCAAGGTCCCGCATTCCGCTTCATCCCGCCGACGACGCCATGTCGTCCAACGACAAATCTAGGGCCTCCTCGGGAGGCAAGGCCTCGTCATTTTTCTCCCGGGCCAAACACAAGGTCGATAAACGGAACACCAGCGACGAGGGCCGGTACCTCTCGGCCGACTACGATGCTGCGAGCACTGTGACGTCGCGCAGTTCGCGTCACCAACGGGAATCCTCTGTCGTTTCTATAGATCGCCCCCACTCCCCCGAGTCTGGTATCAATACAATGGCCGGCGTCATGACGACAATTCCCTACGAGAGTGTCAGCGCCGACCGTCGCTCACCCATCCCCGTTGATTATCTCCCGAAGCCAGACCAACTGCCGGTGCGCCGAGAACCGCTACCGCACCAGCTCAACAAAGCAACAAGTGATTTCCATCAGTATCCGACTTTTGATCCTGCTCCGCATATGGCGCCACAATACGCCTCCGGACCGCGCCCGCTGCCCGGCACCTCGAACGTCACAATGGCTTCTACCGGCCGCCATACACAACTTCAGCAGTGGGGCCCCAGCAGGGACGGCCTCGGCTCCCACAATTCCAGGTACAACTCTTACACGACCACTGGAGGTCGCAACTCGGATGCGAGTATGTTATCAGGTAATGGAGGACCCTATCTCGACTCTGCCGCTGCCAGTCGCTCATCCAGAACAGCACTACCTAGTGCCTCGTCTCAATCTTCTTACCTGTCCCAGAGCTCGAATCGGGACTCGCATCGCCTGACCAAGCTCCCACAAGGTGCTCAAGGATCCGAGGGATTCAACTTCCCGAAGCCTGACGACGATCGCGTCATCGAGCAGATGTTTGTTGCCCTCATGCAGAAGCGCGGTTGGCACAACCTCCCAGAGCAAGCAAAGCGCCAGATGATCGCCTACCCTGCAGCGAAGAAGTGGACGCTTATTTACCAGGACCGCCTTACCGAGTGGCAGGGCGAGCAGAAGCGCAGACAGACCGCTAAGATTGGCCAGTATAGCAATGTCGACTTCACGCAGAACGCGGACGACGAAGGCAGCCCTGAGTGGTATGTTCGCAGAGTCATGGATAACACCCTTGACACCAAGGGGCTGGGAAGCCTTGAAGTCAACCTCAGGACGCAACAGATCGGCTGGGTCAAGCGTTTCATTGAATGTCAGGGCCAGGTGGCTCTCACCAATGTCCTCCTCAAGATCAATCGGAAGACCGCCCTCGGCCCGGCTCAGGATACCGGGAAAACGGACAAGAACGCTGACAGGGAGTACGATATTGTCAAGTGTTTAAAGGCGTTGATGAACAACAAGTTCGGCGCCGATGATGCCCTCACTCACCAACAAGTCATTGTGGCCCTAGCTACCTCGATGATATCCCCTCGCCTCACGACACGCAAGCTGGTTAGTGAAGTGTTGACCTTTTTGTGCCACTGGGCCGACGGTAAGGGCCATGTCAAGGTGATTGAGGCCATGGATGTTGTCAAGAGCCAGCAGGCCGAAAACGGGCGCTTCGATGCCTGGATGCGTCTCGTCGAGGTCACAGTCGACGGACGAGGCAAGATGGGCAGTCTTGTGGGGGCAAGCGAGGAGGTGCGGAGTGGTGGTATCGGCATGGAGAATCTGCTGATGGAATACGCCGTTGCGACGCTCATCCTGATCAATATGTTGATCGATGCCCCTGAGAGGGACCTTCAGATGCGCGTTCACATCAGGGCGCAGTTCACGGCATGTGGTATCAAGCGCATCCTGAACAAGATGGAGGCCTTCCAGTACGACCTGATCGACAAGCAGGTAGAGAGGTTCCGTACTAACGAGGCTATCGACTATGAGGATATGCTCGACCGAGAGAATAGCAGCATGAAGGATAGCATCGAGGGAGAGGTCAAGGATCTTAACGACCCCGTGCAGATCGTGGACGCTATTCAGCAGCGGTTGAAGGGAAGCAAAACCCAGGACTACTTCATATCAGCTCTCCAGCATCTTCTCTTGATTAGGGATAATGACGGCGAGGAACGACTGCGCATGTTTCAACTAGTTGACTCGATGCTCAGCTATGTTGCCATGGACCGGCGTCTGCCAGACATGGATCTCAAGCAGAGCCTCAATTTCACGGTTCAGAGTCTTTTGGACAAATTACATACCGACTCGGAGGCTCGCCAGGCTCTCGATGAGGCGCTTGAAGCGCGGCAAATAGCGGACGCCGCCATGGCGGAGAGGGACGAAATGAGAGAAAGGATGGCTCTCGGTGCCGACGGTCTGGTTGCGAAGCTTCAGAAACAAATTGATGAGCAAGGGCGGTTCATCGAAGCGCAGAGGAGGCGGGCTGAAGGCCTGAAATCCGAGCTGGAAAGCCTGCAGGCGTTGCGTGCAAAGGAAGCACAGCGCAACGAGCTCGAGACACGAGAGTTATATCTCATGCTTCGTGATGCCCAGGACGTCGCCGCATCTAATGCTGCTAAAGGCGGTGCTAAGCTGGCTGACGAAGATCCTGTCCGGATGCAGGGCATCCTTGATCGGGACCGTCTCATGGAACGCCTTCAGATGCAGATCGAGCGCCAAAAGACTCAATTCAAGCTTGAGGGCAGGGTCTGGGGCGAAGTCGTCGGCCCATCGGATAGGTTACGCGCTTTGCGCGAGGAGATGGAAGGCTTTGGGGAGGAAGAAGGCGCTGCGTCGGGCACGCCCCGGGACTTCACCAACAGCATGCTTGGCAGCGTGAAAAGGTCAACCAAGATACCACGGAAACCAGTGAACTCACGTGGCGAGGTAATTGAAGGTGTGTTAGAAGAAGAGGCGGACGAGGACGGTGTCATCTACGAGAAGCCACGGCTCGTCGAGATCAAGCGACCTGTGCTCGATCCAAAGCAGGCCAATGGTATGTTCAGCGAGCTGGCCGGTAAGATCAAAAAGTACGACGCCAGCGACTCAGAGGACGGTGACGGCGTCACTACCGGCCCGTCCCATCCTAGCTTAGACTCGCAAACACCGGTCACACCAAGCGACAATGAGCCCCCTAAAATACAGATCACTGGCGCCGGTGCGATGGCTCCTGCCCCTCCTCCACCGCCTCCGCCTCCGCCGCCACCGCCATTCCCCGGCCAAATCCCCGGCGCCCCTCCTCCGGCACCCCCACCTCCTCCTATGCCGGGCCAGATCCCCGGCGCTCCTCCCCCACCACCACCCCCGCCTCCTATGCCAGGTTCAATTCCAGGAGCTCCACCACCGCCTCCCCCACCGCCACCACCACCGATGCCCGGAGCCAAGGGCATGCCACCCCCACCTCCACCCCCAATACCAGGCCCTGGAGCTATGTCGGGACATTTCTTGGCACAGCAGGCCTTCACGGCAACTTCGTCTGTTGGTATGCCGGTTGCACGGCCTAAGAAGAAGCTCAAGGCCCTCCATTGGGATAAGGTTGATTCCCCGCTTACAACCCATTGGGCGGCTCACACGCCGTCGGCGGAGGAGAGGGAAGAGAAATATCTAGAGCTGAGCCGGAAGGGCATTCTTGACGAGGTTGAGAAACTCTTCATGGCCAAGGAGACCAAGAAGCTCGGCCAGGGCACAGCCAAGAAGGACGACAAGAAGCAAATTATTTCCAATGATTTGCGGAAACAGTTTGGTAAGCACACATCTCGAGCCACATCTGAACAAAAATGGCCAAGGCTAACCACTACCAGAAATTGCTCTCTCCAAATTTTCTCAGTATTCGGTTGAAAAGGTGGTGCAGATGATCATCCACTGCGAAAAGGAAGTTCTGGATAATAACGTCGTGATGGAATTCTTGCAAAAGGACGACTTGTGCAACATTTCTGACAATACCGCGAAGGTTATGGCACCGTACAGTAAAGACTGGACTGGCCCAGAGGCGAACAAGGAGAACCGAGAGCAAGACCCAGCTGAGCTTACACGACAGGATCAGATCTACCTCATGACGGCCTTCGAGTTGCACCATTACTGGAAGAGCAGGATGCGGGCTCTGTCCCTAACACGGAACTTTGAGGCTGACTATGATGAAATCACGGAAAAGATGCGCCACGTCGTTGGCGTTTCCGAGTCACTCAGAGATTCAGTCTCATTAATGAACGTTCTCGGACTCATCTTGGATATTGGCAACTACATGAACGACGCAAACAAACAGGCTCGGGGTTTCAAGCTTTCATCCCTTGCCAGACTGGGCATGGTCAAGGATGATAAGAACGAGTCGAATCTTCAGGATCTCGTCGAGCGTATCGTCCGCCAGCAGTACCCAGAATGGGAAGGCTTCGCCGATGATATCGGCAACGTCATGACGGCACAGAAGATAAATATCGAGCAACTTCAAGCGGACGCCAAGAGGTACATCGAGGGCGTCCGCAACGTGCAAATGTCGCTGGATTCGGGCAACCTCTCAGACCCCAAGAAGTTCCACCCTCAGGACCGCGTATCGCAGATCGTGCAGCGCTGCATGAAGGAGGCCCGGCGCAAGGCAGAGCAGATGCAGCTGTATCTGGAGGAGATGATACGCACCTACAATGACATCATGATATTCTACGGCGAGGACCCAACCGACGACAACGCCCGACGCGACTTCTTTGCCAAGCTCGCTATCTTCGTCTCTGAGTGGAAAAAGTCGCGTGAGAAGAATGTTCAGCTTGAAGAGACGCGCAGGCGTAACGAGGCATCGATGAAACGCAAGAATGCCCAGCTCAAGGCTATCTCCGCCACGAGTGAGAGCCAGCCAGCCAGTCCAACGAGCGCCGGGGCGATGGACAGCTTGCTTGAGAAGCTGCGGGCGGCTGCGCCACAAACAAGAGATCAGAGAGATAGGAGGAGGAGAGCACGTCTCAAGGACCGACACCAGGTCAGGATTGCCTCGGGTCAGAAGATCCCGGACATTAACGAGATTCCTGAGGCGGAATCGGGACTGCTTAGCGCGAAGAGTACAGGCTCGGGGCGGACTGATGACGAAGGAAACCCTTTGAGTCCAGATATGCTGAGCCCAACTAAGGAGGCAAGGGCCGAGGAAGATGATGTAGCAGCACGTGCGGCCGCACTCCTGCAAGGGATGAGGGGCGATGGGGCGGACGACGCAGACGATGCCGAGAAGCGAGAGCACATCAGGCGGTCCAGGCGGGAGACAGCGGATGAGGAGAGGAAGACGAGGCGGCGGCGGAGGGAACAGGCACAATCGAGCAACGGGGACGGGGCAAGGGACGAGGATGTACCCGATGTGCCCCCAACACCGAACGATTGATGAGGCATAGCGGAGACGGTGCGGTGCAAAAGAGCAGAACCCTCAAGCATATAAAGTACGTAATGTCTACATCAAGCTCATTTGAAATGAAGGCAGACGCCCATGTTCGAACATGTCATCGTGTAACAGTGGCCGCTCTCTTCCCTCTTTTCGCCGAGTCCTCCTCGATCTGATTCTCCCACCACTTGGGTATCCTGCCTATCCGGCTAGCGCCGAGCGGAAGCCAAAGAAGGGGAAGGGATGTCACCTCAATCCCCAATTAGCCGCGACCCTTGTCCCCCCTGCAATGGAACAGGAACTCCAAGCTCCAGAACCCCTCACTCGATGAAGCATCAGGACATTTTCCAGGCCGTTCGGCTCCACAAGTATGAAGCGACCCCAGATGCGGGATGATCGCTCCTTGCCTCCTCTGCTTCACACTTCTGTCTTCTTCTTTCATCAAGACCTCCCTCGAGAACCATCATCATACCAACAACCTCGTAAATCTAAACAAACCATAACTATGGCCGATCCCCAAACCGGCCTCGTCATCGGCTACGATGGCGTCCATCCCTTCTCCCGTATCCCCCTCTCTGATCGGACATCTGTGCAGTCCCTCCTCCGTGCCCTCCTCGACCCCCTTGAACCGTTCTTTTCCCCTCTCAAAGCCCGCGTTCGCTGCCCTGGCGCAACGGCCGTGCGCTTCGACCAGACTGCCTCGGAAGTAGAGGGCATTGCGAGACCGCTGTGGGGGCTGGCGTGTCTGCTTGCTGGCGGCGGAGAGTATCGAGGCACACAGTGGTGGGTGGATGGGATAAAGGCTGGGGTCGACCCCGAGGGGAAGGAGTATTGGGGATGGCCGGCGGATAATGATCAAAGGATGGTGGAGATGTGTCCGCTGGGGTGGGCGCTGGCGGTGGCGCCGGGGATTTGGGAGGGACTCGGGGATAAGGGGAGGGGGGATGTTGAGCGGTGGTTGGGGAATTCGATCAATGAGAAGAAGTGAGTTCTTTTGGGGTTGTTTTTTTCTTCCTGGCTGGTTGGCTGTGTTGGTTGTTGTGGGAGGCTGAAGGGGAGGAGAGGTGGAAGGTGTACTTGTGATAACGTGCTAATGATGGGGATTTTGTAGCATGCCAAACACCAATTGGCTATGGTTCCGTGTGTTTGCGAACTTGGGCCTGAAGAAGAATGGCGGGAAGTTTTCGCAGGAGAGGCTGGATGCCGATATCGAGCATCTTAATACATTCTACAGGGGTGATGGGTGGTCGAACGACGGGCCTGAAGGGATCCATCGTCAGTCACTGCTTTCTTTCTGTTTTCACCCCTGTTCCCTTCCAAGAGAGAGGGCGTTGTACTGACGCCACTGCCCAGAGATGGACTACTACTCGTCGAGCTTCGCTATACACTTCCTGCAGCTGTTGTATGCTAAGCTAGCGGGAGATGACGAGCCGGAGAGGGCGGCCGAGTTCAAGAAGAGGGCGCAGATGGCAGCGCTGGACCTGGCACACTACTATGATGAGGAAGGTCGGTCCATCCCCTTTGGCCGGAGCGTCGGCTACAGGTTTGCCATGGTCTCGTTCTGGGGCGCCCTTGCGTATGCTGACGTTGAGCTGCCGGCGCCCCTGACATGGGGCATGGTGAAGGGAATCGTGATGCGCCATCTGCGCTGGTGGCAGACACAGCACAACATCTGGAGTCCGAGCGGCACCTTGACGATCGGGTATTCATACCCGAATATGTACATGGCGGAGAACTACAACAGCCCTGGGAGTCCATACTGGGCCTGCCTTGCATTTATCTGCCTCGCGGTACCCGAGACACACCCATTCTGGACGTCCGAGGAAGAGTCCCACTGGGGCGTCATCCCCAATACCAAAGCCCTCGCGCAGCCCGGGCACATCATGAGTAACCTCGGCGGGCACTGTATGCTCCTGTCGTCTGGCCAGGCGTGCAGCTACCCCATGAAAGGCACACACGCCAAGTACGGCGGCTTTGCCTACAGCAGTGCCTACGCCTACTCCGTGCCCCCCGGCCTCTACACGCTCGAGCAATACGCGCTCGCCTCGCAGCTCGGCCTCTCCGACGACGGCGGCGAGTACTGGAAGACACGGCGGCTCTCCGAATCTCACCTGGACACCACTCGCGGCGACTCACCCGTGCTGGTCTCGCGCTGGACGCCCTTCCCCGACGTGCAGATCCTCACGTATCTGCTCCCGCCCGTCGAGGCAACACCCAACTGGCACCTCCGCGTGCACCGTATTGCGGCAGGGCGCGAAGTGCAGACCGCCGACGGGGCGTTCGCTATCGGTAACGAGCGGCGCGCTGACGGGCGGTATTTGGGGCCATACGATGCTGCCGAGGGGGAGGGCACATCGCCGCGCTTGATTGGCAACTACGACCTCAGCACGCCCGAGGCATGGGCGGCAGGTGCCCAGGGGGCATTTGCCGTGTCCAAGGGCGCCGTCGGCATCCGGGCGCTTGAGTCCGAGGCTGTCGGTCGCACAGCGACGCTCGTCAACGCCGACCCCAATTCAAACCTGGTTGAGAGCCGCACGACCATCCCGACGCTGCAGCACACCATACGCGCCGGAGAGACTGTATGGTACGTGTCTGGCATCTATGCCAAGCCGAGTGGCAAGGGAGTCCCCAGAGAGACATATCTGGACGGATGGGAGAAGCTGCCAGAGATCCCAACCTGGTTGTCGGATGAGATCAAGGCGTCCTCTTGATGGGATTGTATTCTACCCGCCTCTTCGTTAAACTATGCTTGGGACACGCAGTAATTACAAGACTGCTTTTTTGTTGTTGAAAAGACAAGAACGAACATAGTCTTCGTTGCTTCGATTTCAGGCCGCTCAACTGAGCGCCAAATCGGTGTGCAACCCGCCAACCCCTTTCCTTATGCCAAGGCACCACCGCCTATGCTTTTTTCCCGCTTCCTTCTTGCAACGCTGATGCTTTCTCCTCATCTGCTGAGGTGACCAATGCAAAACTCCACACCTCGAGCCTGTTTTCTTTAGGCCTTGGCAAACGCCGCGATGAACTGTGCCAACTTCTCAGCTCCTTCAAGGGGAATTGAGTTGTCTGTGGCAAATATTAGCTCATGTTCTCCACTTGGGATCATATTCTCCTTTTCCACTCCGGGGACAGCAAGAAGGGGGCATAAAGAGACAGATACTGACAATTGCTGGCCCTGATGCCTCCTACACTGCGGTGTCCCTTGAGCCCAGTCAGGCCAATGCTCGTCGCCTCTTTTAGGAAGGCCTTCTCCGACTCGTCAACCGTGCCATTCTAGCGTCCGAGTTAGCGCATATTCTCACGTATCCATTACCCCCTAGCAGGTAGACTCACCTTGGTTACGCGGAAGCAGATGTTCATCCTCGAGCGTGCTGACTTGTCAGGAACGATCTTATACGCTTCCGGGTGTGCTTCCAAGGCACTGTAGATGAGCTCCGCCTTCTTGGCCGACAGCGCTTGCTGGCCGTCAACCTTGTCCGAGAACGTCCTCAACAGCTTCTTCAGCACCTGGCCGGCAATATAAACGCTAAAACTTCATCAGAACTTATTTTGCACTAAATACGGGTCAGGGATAGACGATTGCATACTCAAAAATGCTCAGTGTGTTATACAAGCTGTTGTTCTTGGCGATGATCTCGTACTGCAGCATGATCGGGGGAATCGGCAACCCCAGCTTCCGCATCAGCGCCGGGCTCGGCTGGGTCGTCGTCGGGGGTAGGAAGCTTCGCTTGAGCACGGCAACTGTGACGCCCGTGGAACCCAGGTTCTTCTGCGCGCCAAAGAACAGCAGCGAGTAATTGGTCACGGGGACCCGGCGCGACAGGATGTTGGATGACATGTCAGCCACAACGATGGGACCCGTCCCGTCGGGGCCAGGGGCCAGCACAGCGGGGAACTCGGGAAATTCGACGCCGTCTATCGGGAATGTCAGCTAGTTATTCCCTTGCAAAGGAAAGACTCAATAACGTAACGTCTCAGTCGTGAATGCTTCCTCCCCAGACACCCGGGACGATCATGGACGACTAAAAATGGGGTTTAACGGCTGGGATGACATACCGACCGTCTCATTATCGCAATAGTAGACCAGGGCGGCGTCCTTGCTCAGCTTCCATGTGCTTTGGTCAGGGATCTTGCCAAACTTGCCGCCGTTGTCAGCGCGGGAGTCGACCACCAGGTTGACATACTCAGGGCCGAGCAGGCGCACGGCTTCCTGGTAGGCCTTAAGCGACCAGCTGCCCGTGACGATATAGTCGAGCTTGAGGTCCGACTCGGCCTTCTGGCGCAGGCTGGCTACGATTGTGGCCTCATCAGCATCGGGGTTTACCTGGAGCAGGGCGGCGTGCTGGCGGGCCACCCATGCGCCGACGAGGTTGTATACCGCAGCCGCCTTAATATCTTAGGTCAGGTCTATCCATGTTATACTGCTGCTTGAGGTTCACTTACAAACTCGCCGGTGCCGCCAGCCTGCATAAAAATGGTCTCATAGTCCGCTGTGGGAATGTCCAGGTACGTGGCCAGGTCAGCCTTGGCCTCGTTGATGATGTTGGTGGCCAACTCGGAGCGGTGACTGTGTTCAGCGATACCCTGCACACCGGACGATCAACCACATGCTAGATATTCACACACTTGCTGGGAGACAAACCAGCCCGGTGCCATTGAAATCAAGCAGCGCCTGCGCGGCCGTCTCGAGCACGTCAGTCGGTAGCAGCGCGGGGCTAGTTCAATTTTCAGTTAATTCTCCCCATTCAAGATAACAGTTCAGGGACAGAATCTCTCGGGCTTGAGGGCTCCCCGCCTGGTACACGGGACCGCCATGTACGTCCCAGAAAGGGGATGAATCGGGGGGATAACATACCCGGCGCCAAAACTTGGGTGGATATTAGTTGATATCTATTGGAGCGAAAACCGCTGGGGTTGAGCACTCACTAGGTAATCTCTGAGCGGGACGGCATGTTTGTTATCTCTTTGCCTTTCGGACGATTTTGAGCACAGAGCAGAGGGGTATTGTCTCTCAACAGCACTCCGCCGTACTCCGGATTTATATCGAGTTGAACTGCAAGGTCCAGGCAAATGACATGGCGGTCGTACCCCTCCAATTGACTCGTATTGGAAAACGACTGCACTCATCCCGCCCCGCCCCCGGTGTCGGCATGCCGCCGAAACAGAGAATGACGTGACTCACGCCTTCCCCAGATTTTTACTAAAGCGTTTGGTTTTACGTACAGGGGGGTTCCGCATCCGCAGCACGCAGCGTGGGGTTTCAGGCATTTTAGCTCAAGCGCGACAAAACATAAACTACCGTCATCCTCGTTTTCGCTCTGTTAGCTGGCTTCCTATCTAGGGCGTATTATTATTTTTCATAGGCACGCATAGCGGAGAGACCTTCGCGATCCGTTAATGGCCTACCTATTGCATTACGATCAAGGCTTCTTCCAATGCAATTAAGGCCTATCGTGATGGAAGTAAGGTCCACTAAACTGTATGGCTAGACCCTAACTGGGGGGGGAGGGGATATAGAGGGGTGGAAGTGAACTAAATACAAATACAAGGTACCTAGCAACGGCGAAAATGGTAATCAGGTCTGCTTGTAGGATAGCGTCTCGTGCTTCATCAACTGTTCACCGCGATTCAGCTAAAGTGGTCGCATGCCTAGAACCACACCGACTCAAAGGCACCTCAGCCTAGCGGAACCACAGCAAACGAACCTAGCCGCCAAGGCCAAGAACATGCAGCCACAGAAGGACCCTATGTAATGCTGCGGTTGCAGTCCCCGGGCAATGGTGGTTCCTTCCGTGAATCCCCTCCACTTCCCGCCTCGCTCTCCCCTGCCCCCGCCTCACAGAAAAGCTTCCAGCGGGAGGAACAGGCGGAAGAAGGCTGAATTCAGAATCCAATTTCATCTATGTTTGTTATATCCCACTCGGTTATACATCTAGAACCGAAAAGTCAGCACGACTCATCGCGATTCTTTGTTATCCGCCCTTTGGTGGATTAGGGCCAGGCACTCGACTCCCTCTGGGCATGAGAATGTCATGTCAATCGTGTTCGATACACCTTAACCGGCCAAAAAGCACGGTTCTTTTAAACGTGTTTCTGGACGGAGCCGAGCGAACAAGACAGACCGAGTTCCAACACAGGTAGATCATTCTTTCGGTCGTCGGAACGCCAGGTCGCATTGAGGCCGGCCCTCGGCGCATTTCAGCTCGCTCGGCGATCCAGGTCGCCCCAGGGGCATCTTCGACCAGGGCATTCGGGACGCCAGCCGGATGTCGTCAGAGGCTCACCAAGCTGCAGCCAGCTTGAGCCTCATCTTATACCCTCCCCCCTAGCTTCACGGCGGAATGCATCCAGGGCTTGTCAAACATTTGCCGTGATCCACCGCCTGGTTTACGCGGTGAGGGGCAGGCTGTTGTTAAGGCGTACGCTAAGTGGCAGGGATGCCGAGTATCGCGAAAAGATTAAAGAGGTGACAGAGGGGCTGCTCTGCTCTGCTGGTTCCTGCTTCCCGATCCCTGGTTATCAAGCGGTGCGGGCATATACTTGTACGGCCGTCGGCCGGGGACACATATAAACGACTGGCCTCCTCTTCGTTGTCGGGCTCTCTCCCCTGCAGATTGCGGCAGTCGGGCACTGTTCGATCGGAAGACCAGCCGCAGAAGAACCGGAAGCCAAGTGCTATGCGGCGACGAACACCGGGAGAGCGAGCTAGTTGCGGAGAGACCCATAGACCGCGAGACTCCGACGGAGTATAAACCGCATTTTCTGGAAGGCTGCATCGCCTACGGGCCCAGCCATGGCGGAGCGAAAGATGTCGGACGCAGGCCCGGCACGACACTCACACTCGGTTCCTGCGGCACCATTCCGTGCGCCACCCCTCCCACCCCTTCCCCTCCATGTTCCATCCCCGTCCCCATCCCCCACTACGCACTGCGGGCTGCATCCCGCCCACTGCGTACAGCTAGTGGACACCGTTGTGTTGAGTTTGGAAACATTCGAGACTGACTTGATGGAATGGACAACGCAGCGACGCACAACTCGCCGAGGACATGGTTTCTAACCTCGTCGCTCTCGCCCCTGTGCATCCGACTGATTCGCCTGCTGCTGGCCCACGGCGATTACGTCGTGGCCTGTCTGCCGCCTCACGAGATTGAGCACGAAGACCGCAGCGCCGAGTTCCGCGAGCTCATCAACGAGTGCAAGAGCAACCGCAAAGACCGCGAGGGCTGGAAGGACCGTATCCGCGGCATTCGCTGCGATGGCCGCGTCATGGGCCAATGCGGCGCTGCTGTCGCCGAGGCCGTCCAGGTTTTTGGCCGTATCGACATCCTGTTGTGTTGCAAGTTTGAGGGTGGGCGTTCTCTGCTTCCACATGTCTTGCTAGACCATACTGACAAGCCATTGTGACCAGCCGTGATTGGCACAGTTGAGGAGCTCTCTACCTCGCCGGCGACGCGCAACTTGGTGCGCGACCAGTTTGAGACTATCTTTTTCTCCCAGGTCAACTTTATCAAAGCGGCCCTCCCTCAGTTCCGCGCCCAACACACAGGCCATATCATTATTCTCACCAGCATCGGCGGCCATATTGGCACGCCGGGTATGTCCATCTACACGGCCGCGACCTGGGCGCTTGAAGGCTTCTGCGACTCGCTCGCCTACGAGATTGCCCCCTTCAATATTAAAGTCACCATCGTCCAGCCGAACAAGGAGATTCAATCACTCACAAACAAGATCATATTTGCACCTCCCTTACCCTACTATGATTCCGAGATCAACCCAGCCCCCAGCATCCGCGACATGCTCACCAACGTGCTCAACACTAACCCTGACACCGCTATCGAGCCCCCGTCCTTCGCCTCTCATCACTCAAACGCCTCAGACGATGGGTCTGTCCCCGGCTTAGTCCCCCCTGGCAACGACGAGATCCAATACCGCTACCCCCGTCTGCCCCCCGCCGCTCTTGACCGCCTTGTTATGGAGACGGTCCACGCCCTGACAGCTATTGGCGGTCACGAAAACCCGCCTGCTCGCCACATTGTTGGTTTTGAGGGCAGTATTGCCGTCAAAGAGAAGCTAAAAACGGTTACTGAGGAGCTCGAGGACTTTGTCGAGGCTAGCCTAGCCGTTGATATTTTCGAGAGTGAACTCAAGGCCGAAGCGAGGGAAGGTCGCTCCGCCGTCGTGACGCCGTCAGCTGGTTAAGAAAAGGCGGCGCTTACTGAGATTGCATATGCAACTGTGTATGTGCCCGATGACTTTCTGGTGTATGATACAAATCAACGTAGGGCGGGCTTCTGGCGCGGACTGGTCAACGTAGATGGGATATATGCACTTGTTGGGTTTAGCATTTCTAGGATTCAGCGAGTCTTGTATGATACTTCGTGTGCAAGTGAGAAAATCAATGATATCCATCTCGCCGTTTGATATTTCGTACATCTTCAAACCACCTGATCGATTCTAGATGTAAAAACAGATCACCCAATTTTGGTGTCTGTGGGTATTTGGGTTAACAAAACGCAAACGCCAACCAATTTCCCAGCCCTTGAGATATCCCCTAGGCCCCTGCCGATGGAAATGGACGCTTAGACCTCTAGCCTCGGCTTCTGCTTCGTCTGCGACTTCGGCTCCGGGATCTGTCGCGCCGGGTCCGGTCCCGTTCGCGCTCGCGATCGCGGTTGCGGTCCCGCCGAGACGAGGTGACACTCTCGTTCCGCGTGCGGCGCACATCGCGCTCCTTGGTTTCCCTGTCCCGGTCCTTCTCTCGGTCACGATCATGAGATCTGTTCCGCTCACGGCTTCGGTTCCTTGAGCGGCTTCGGCGCCTCGTGTCTCGACGGTCGTCTCTATTCCGGTCACGATCCCTTCTTTCCCTATCCCTCTCAGTCCCGTCGTACCGATCTGGACGCGGTCGGTCCTTGTCGCGATCGCGGTCACCGTCATATCGGTCATGTGCCCGTCGTTCGGTTGTATCCCGGCCCCGATCCCGCGTGCCGTCGTATCGGTCGTGGGTTCGCCGTTCCGTGGTCTCCCGCTCCGTATGTTCAACTGGTTTATAGCGGTCAACCTCCTCCGGTTCTCTGCGGCGCTTGAGGTCAGGTGATCTCTCACCTACGCTGCGCCTGTCGTCAATTCCAGGCACCGCTATTCCCTTGTGTCGGGCTTCTTTCTGAGCCGCTAGGTACGCCTTCGCTTCTTGCTCACGCTTCTTGACTTCAGCCTGCTTCCACGCCTCTTTCTCGTCTCTATCGAGGTGGGAAGGTGGCCGCTGGGGCGTACGTGATCGGCTCTTGCGATCGCGATCATTGTCGCGCCCGCGACGATCGGGCTCACGTTTTTCGGGTTCAACCTTGTCAGACTCAATCTTGTCGGCCTCACGCTTGTCGATCTCACGCTTCTCGGGGTCCCGTTTGTCGATCCGACCACGAGAGTGACTGCGACCCCGTCTTTCGCGGCGGTCCCGGTCTTGATCCCGGGATCTCGAGGGTGTTCTACTCTTTTCTCTGCGACCTGTTCTCAGCCGTGAGCGGGAGCGATCGCGTCGTTCTGTTCTAGGACGCGGCGAGTGACTGCGATTGTCTCGAACGCGGGATCGGCTGCGATCTCTCTTGTCGTCTCTCCTATCGGCCTTTGCCCGTGAACGGCTTCGGTCGCGACGGTCAGTTCTTAGCCGGGACCGGCTTCGCTCCCGGCGGTCTTCCCGCCTATCATCACGACGATCTGCTCTCGGTCTAGAGCGGCTCGGGTCTCTCCGGTCGTCCCTTCTATCCCGTAGTCTTGATCGGCTACGATCTCTCTTACGCGAGCGGCTCCGTTCGCCACGTCGCGGTTTTAGAGAACTCGAACGATGATCTCTTCGCCTGCGGTCATCATCTCTATCCTTGTCTTTGCCTCTATCACGGTTGCTGCGCGTGGAGGGGCTTGTGCTCCTTCGCTTGTCATCCCGTTTGTCATCATCTTTGGTGGCTGGTTCCTTAAAATTCTTGATGTCTCCGGAGGGCTTGGATGCTTTCGGCTCTTTGGTTTCTTTGGAGTCCTTAGCCTCTTTCGTATTCTTGACTTCTTTCGGTTCTGATTTGGGTGCGGGGTCAACAGGCTTCTTCGTCTCAGCAATCTTCGGGGATCCTCTGCGGATTGGGTCAATTGCTGAAGCTGGTTTTGTTCGTCTGGGAGGCGGGACAAGGGCGGCATCGACCTCGAGTTCAGGTTGTTTCGTAGCGACACGCTTGCTTTCCCGAAGCAGATCTGCCAGAGCTTCCTGTTCTAGACGTTCGTGCTCCTCCTTGCTGAGTTGCTTCTTTGCCTCTGAGTGATCATCCTTTGACCCCTTGGCGTCACGCCGATCCCTATCACGATTCCGATCCCCATCTCTACGGCGGGAGCGGGAACGAGATCTATCTCGGTTTCTGTCGTAGTCGCGGTCCCCTCGGTCTCGGTGTCGGTGGTGGTGATGATGCCCTCCACGCTCACGGCTTTGATCCCGCTCCTTTTGGCGACGCTCGCGGCTTTCCTCCCGTTCCCGCTCACGTTGCTCACGCAGCTCACGTCGCTCCTGGCGTTCCTTCTCTCTTCGCTCATCTTCCTCACGCCGGCGCACCTCTCTGGCCGCCCTTTCCTCTTCCCTCCTCTTCGTGTCTTCCTTGTCCTTGATCTCACGTTCGAGGCGACGCTTCTTCTCTTCTACCAGACGCAGCTGCTCGTGGACACGCTCTCTCTCCGCGCGACGTGCTGCAGTCTCGGCGGCATACTCTTCGTCCGTCTTCGCTCCGCGCAGTCTTTCTTCCTCGGCGGCCTCTTCTCCGATTTCTGCCCGACGTAACTCGCGCATATGCGCCTCAACAGCGTCGCGGTCAAAGAGCTCGTTGATGACTGCCCGGGCGTTTTCGTACACATCGCCTCGATCCACGGCACCGTCAATAAGGGCTGCCGCTTTGCCACGGTCGAGAGTCAGTAGTTGCACTGGATTCCGCTCAACCTCTTGCTCTGCAACCTCAAGGAGGGCCTTGGTCAGGACAGCCTCGTAGTCCTGTTTGCGCCGATCAGTCACTAAAGCCCTGCGCGACATAAATCCGCCGGAAAACGAGGCAGTCGATCAAATTCTCAACATAAAACACAGAGGGACATACTTTGGCTTCAAATTTGGCCCATAGCTGTTTGCGAATGACGTCGTAGCGACCCTTCTTCTTGAAGGTGTGGGCGAGGCCGTCAATGGCTGATCTTGTCGCAGATGGTAGAGGAAGATCGGAAGCCTTGAACTTCTTCGTGGCAGGTTGGACTCCATTCGGGGCACTGCCTGTTCCAGGTGGCGGGACAGCAGAGGACTCGGTGATGGTAGCCATGATCGTGATCCCAATCTTGGTGTTGAGTTGGGTGATAGGCTTTTTTTTCTCTCTAGGAAGTTGCCAACGGCGGTGACACGCGCTTGAGCCTGTCAAATCATAGATACCCCCAGCTTTTTGCGATGTAATTTGGAAAGATTGTGGGAGTGTTTGGCCTGCTCAAACTGAGCTCGAATGCAATGGCAAGGTAAGGCCGTGCACTTCGCGACGGCTTTCGAAATCGCGTTTGGTTATAAGATTTTAGTGGAGCTACCCAAGCTTGCCCGACAGGGATCCGTGCGGCTTCCCAGCGGGAAAATCGGCTGAGCGGCTCCGAAGGAACCACACGAACTGAGCCAAGCTCCCAGCGACGACCCACTCAAGATTGATTCACGATCGTTCGATGACCACCACGACCACTCCATCAATCGGCCATACCCCGACCTCACGCTCAATCTTCTCGTTCCAAAGCCTCGCAGAGAGGAGTTGAGGAGGTACCCTCACAGCTCACGATCTCGACGCCCTCACGATCCCGAATCGAACGCACTTCCGCGACGCACAATCCTCGAGCGAGCTGCAAACATGGTGAACAGAATCCTCTTCTGGGCCGGCTTCGGTAGGTAACGGCGTCCAATTCATGCCCAATTGGCAGCTCTAAATGTTAAAAATACGGAAATTACGCTTTACTGATGCATCTCAGGTGTCCTGACCCGCGCGTGGCAGCTGGGTATCGAGATGAGGCCATTCCTCGGTCGAAGGGACATGATGGGTTTCCCCATCTTTGCAGGAGTCGGCGCGAGCTTTGGCTACTGGCTGCAAGGAGTCGATGAGAGACAGACGGCAGTGTTGGCCGAGCGGAAATCAGCGATTCTGGAGAAGCGGGCACGAAGGGCACAGCGGGAGGCAGAGGGCGTGGAGCTTGCGGCATGACGCAGGCCAGGAAAGGAGTCGCGAATGGAGGGGTCTGAGAGATTTGTCTAATATGGGAACCCTATGCCGGCTACTGGCTAATTCAGTGTACAACGTTGGCCGTGGTTCAAGAAATGGCTGGTTTGTTGCAATGCTCAGGCCGAGCCCTTTGGGGTGTCACACTGTCTATTCGTGCACGTCTACTTTGCTATCTGAGAGGATGTCGGCTCTTCTAACCTGGCAAGTTCTTTAGTTCAGAGTAGGATCCTCTTGTTTCCTCAAAAGTGCCAAGATCGCCTGTGCTGGAGAATTGCCCGTGCCCGTCTCGAACTCTGTGATGACTCCAGTGATGTACTGATCCCTCGTGGTATCGAACAACAGCCGGAAGGACTCGGCGGAGTTTTGCTCAGGGTCGATCTCGTTGTACGTGAGCGCGTCCACCGAGACCCGCTCTCGATCGAAGTTAATTGTCTCGCATAGAACAACTACTTTTTTGCTTGCGGCTGTCGCAGCTACCGCAATATCGGCTGTTCCGGCAGCAGCATGGAGAGATCCATTGGCAAATATGGCTTCAGCACCAAGGAGTACGTTCGTAGCCCGCTCGACATTCGTTTTTAATCCGCCGAGATTGGGTGAGTAGAATACTCTGATGCCGGCCGCCCGTAGCGACGTAGCCATCACCTGGCCACCACGGTCGTAAGGATCGTCAATGATGGAGACGCTGAAAGATTGGCCGTTCTCCTTTGCTCGTAGAAGGGTTCTCTCCACGAGTCTGTGGCTGCCGTATGTGAGAACTACGTCGCCTTCTTGGATCTGCTTTGCTGCGTTTCTGGCGATGACGAATTCGGCCAAGGTAATACGCTCATTGATGAATAGATCAATCATCTCAAGGAGTCCCTCCTTCGCTTCTTCCTCGAGGGTGTCGATATCAAAACTGTTGACCTTCGTCTTGAGGAGTCTGATCGCATTTCCCATGGAGAAGCACATGGGTCTGCACTCCGTGAGATACTCGATTTGGGGGTTCAAGACATGGGGGACGAAGTGTCGCGATAGTGAGTTCCCCTTGGGTGTCTCATAAGACTCAATCACCTATTTTGTGTGAGCTTCTCTCTCATTCATGCTTGATAACTTTTAGCCCACCTTTCTGAAAGCCAGAAGAGTTGCCTCGAGTCTGGAGATGCTATCCTTGATAGCAAACGTTGCCATCTGCTGCCCGACAGTGAGAACTGCGGGGTGCACGTCCTTATGTGCGTGCGACAACGTTATCCTTTTCGCCATGGGAAGATGGCTGAAACATTCTGGAATGCTGCTCCGAATGTCCTTCTCAACGACCAAAATCGAGGGTCGCCGCCCGCTCATAGAGGGCCTGTGTGCGAGCCCCGACTTGCCCTGTTGCTGGGGTCCCAGTGTCTGCGGACCATCCTGCTTTCCCTTTCCTTTGCCGCCCTTTGCGTCCGGGCCGGGCTGCGGTTGTGATGCTGCCACAATCGCCTTCACCTCTTTCACTTGCGCCCTCCTCGCTGCCTTCTCCGCCTTTGCCTTTGCCTTGAGTTGAGCAGGTGTGAGTTGTGGGGGGGTGGCCAGGGCTGTAGCGGGCGGATTGGCAGCAATCGAAGCTGGTTGACTGCCCGTATGAACTGCAGCAGCTCCGGCTGGAGCTGCAGTGCCCTCGGTCGCCATGTCAAAGACGGCGCCGAATTTATTTCGCAATGGCTGGGAACAAGGTTGAGCGTTGATTGCGCCCGGTTGAAAGCCCCTGTGGAATCGGGCTTAAAGTTGCGATCCCTTTCGATTGGCTGTCGGAGGCTCAAGTTCCTTGTAACTTCATTTGATGGGATAAAAAGGTGGTGCGGTGTGGTGAACGCAAGGGGTTTTGCTTTTGCTCTCACAATGAGATCTGAGTCACGGTGGAAAGTGTTGTGACCTGTGAATGTCAAGAGCCCCGCGCCCCACTCAAGCTACCAACAAACAGTTTAACAGGTGCCTACTCAGTACCCTTTTCAGCCGTCCGACACCACCCCTGTCAATTGGCTGGGGAGTTATGGGGGTGCACGGATGATCTGTAAGGTAAACTCTCAAACCTTCAAGATTATACCAAACCAAGGTCTCCGGAGCATAACATGCAATAAAAAGGACCAGTGCGGTTTAGGTGATAATCGATACTTGAGAAGTTAACTTCATGGTTTTTTTTAATATGGACTTAATCCTGGGTAGTCTCATACTGGTTACAAACTCAGGAGCGAGAAATGTGCCGCATCACCAAGATTGCCAGATGAATGACCTCGTATAATACATGTTATACATACCGACCGCTACGTCAACCGGCTGGGTTCCTACTCCTCCTGTGCAAGTTTAGGTTCCTGTTTTGTCCCCTGCAGACTTAACTTGAGCTGTTTGCCCATCACGCCCTCTCTCTTTTTCGTTTCCCTTACACCGGATATCTCCTTGATTGCTTCATCCACCCTCTGGAGCAGCGCCTTTACCTCATCCTCCGTTGCAACTCTCTTTCCCCTCTTGAACTTCCTCAGCAGCGAGACCTGCACAAAGTAGCCCTTCTCTAGGAAGTTCCTCAACTGCTTCAAGCTTCGTTCGAGGTCGTTAGGCGCGATTGCCCAGTTCAGCTCGAGCTCCTTCGTCCTGACACTGAGCCTATGCATTTCGTCCTTTTCTTTGAGCTGCTGCGCGGCACGTTCGGCTTTGACATCAACAATACGGCAGATTGGATATTCGGGCGTGGCGGCATCGCGGGTCCTCAATTTTTCTGGGTCCATCACCATCACAAGGCTTTGTTCCTCGGGATTGAGTCGTCCTAGGACATCCCACGGTTGTTGTGGCTCAGAGAGCTTGCCAGTCTCTTCGTCGCGTAACAATATGTAACGACTTGTGATGTCCCCATCTCTAGGCAGCTTGCCGTCGTTCTTGGCAGGTTCTGGCTGATCGCGGCCGCCGCGGGGGCCGAATGGCCGTCTAGTCGTGAAAGAGCATCGTTGCTGAGCAGATGCGGGCGAGGGGAGAAAGACGCGCTGAAGAGCAAGCTTCCCGGTGAATTCTGTGGCGACCGGGCTGATAAACACCCTTCGCAGAGCAGCAGCCGAGTTGAAGAGGCAATTTGAGCCTCTCATCGTCGCCTGAAGAGCGTAGGACCTGTGGTGTCGAGAGCGACCTGATGTGTCGACATTTTTTATTTTTTATTTTAGGGGTGCGAAGCTGGCAGCTTCAAGAATGCGCTAAGGTCGGGATCGAGACGCTGCGTCGGAGACTTTAAGCCAATCACCATGCTTCCATCACAGCTCAGTGCACGAGCCCCACCACAGACCGCAGCTTTCACGTCAGTGAGACAACCACGCGCGACGCTACCAGTATGTCAACATCACAAGAATGAACAGGTAAAACAAAGCACGCCGCCAATGCCCTCGTTTATCGGCGGCCTGCTTGGCCATCCGTACCGTACGGCAATCTTCGCGGGAAAGTTTCTTGCCTTCGTCCACCTGTTCCTCGAGTATGGCTACTCGACTGCGCCCGCAGCCGGGCCCTCAATGCTGCCAACCTTTGAAGTCCTGGGCGAATGGCTCCTCGTTTCCAGGCGCCACAGCTTTGGCCGCGGTGTTCAGGTCGGCGACTTGGTCGCCTACAACATCCCCATCAATGAGACGGTTGGTGTCAAGCGTGTTCTAGGCTTGCCCGGAGACTACGTTCTGATGGACACCCCTGGGAGCAGTAACAACGCCATGATCCAGGTAAATAAATACTGAATGCTTTCTTCTGGTACGAATATTTCCGACTCACCCACTGTCAGGTGCCACAAGGCCATTGTTGGATCGTTGGGGATAACCTGCCCGCTTCTCGAGATTCAAGGATATTTGGTCCTGTGCCTCTGGCTTTGATCCGGGGGAAAATTATCGGGAAAATCAATCCTTTCCATTTCCAGTGGATCGAGAATCCACTCAAGAAGGTGAACGAGTCACCCCAAGCATGACGGCCCAAACCCATTACCATATGCGGACCATCACCGTCCTGACTGGGTAGAATGAAGAGGAATTAGAGACCCGCAAACTAGAATGTCAAGTAGTAAGTTATTTCAAGAATTTGCGGATATCTCTGAATGGTGTCTAATTACATTTTGTAGGATAGGCCTAGGTCCCAGAGGGAGCTGGACTTGTCGGGTAAGGTAACAGGGACGGGTAAAGGGTAGTGCGGAAGTGTGAGCGTTCAAGCCCGCCCAGGGTAATACCCAGCAAATCTTCGTTTCGTTGGTACAAAGGAAATCCGTCAACCCACGGTGGCGAGGCCCAAAAGCCGCTCTTAATGCAACGACTCTGTCATCCACCGAGTTTGTGTCCTCAAAATACAGATCCCGGGGTCCCGCGCCTTCCGTGTATATAGTATCAATACTAACTCCACCAACTCCACGCCAGTCCTATGCGGAAATAATAAGCCAGGAAAGTGAGCAAAAAAAAAGAGCTTACAGGGAATAGAAGTGTCACAACCCTTGGCTGTGCATTTAAACAGTCCAGGGCTAGCCTTCGATGTGGCTCTTTGCTATACCCTGGCCAAGCAGCTCCAGACAGCGCTGGGCAAGGTTGACAACTTCTCCCTCGTCATCATCTTCAAGCTCATTGTCCGACTCGATTTGGCGGTTCGCAATTTGTTTAATCATATCGACGATATCATCTGACTTGCCGACGAGGCCGATGAGCTTTTTGTCCTCAGACTCGAGTAACTGCAGCAATGTCCATATTCCGATATGCTGAAATGTGGCATCTCCGCTTTCCAGGAATCTGCTAAGGTAGCCGTGGATTCCATCGCTTGGCTCCGTCCAGTTGTGAATGAATATGCTGTAGTCACCCACTAAAGCTATGTCAGCGCATTAACAATCGCGAGGCACGACCAATTGACATACCCTTGGAGGAAAGGTTCCCTAGCGCAGCAGCACTGTTCCCTTGAACTTCAATGCTAGGAGACTTGGTCAGGGGTATCAAGACCTCAAAGACCCCCAGCTCCAGCAGGTGTGTCTTGAGCTCATCGCTCAACGCGAGAACAGCGATGGCTGCCGTCATTTCGGATTGCACATCCACGGGGACTTCGAGAACAAGCTGCTTGCACTTTTGCACAGCCCCGGCTTCCAGAACCAAGGACTTGTTCCGGTCCGAGCTCGCTGCGAGATTCCTGAGGGTGGAAATAGCGTGGCACTGTATCTCCTCGTTGTCTGTGGACCCTAGGAGGTCAACAAGAGGCTTCAGAAACCCTGCCTCAATAATCGGTGATTCATTCAAAGGGTGTATCGAAATGTTCCGGATACACGCAACAGCGGAAAGGATGAGCGGCAAGTAGGACGACTGAAGGAGGCGGAGAAGGGGGCTGAGGCCGTTGGCTCGAACGATCTCCAATTGATACTTCTCATCAGACGCAAGGTTTCTAAGTGCAAGAGCTGCCTGGCACTGGACCTTCGGTGAAGATGAGTCCATGAGATTGACAAGCGACTGGACGAGGCGGGGCTCAGTTTGGGCCAGCTTCCGTCTGTTGTTAGCATCCACGGCGATGTTACTGAGGGCCGTTGTGCAATAATACTGCACGTCAACGTCCGCGGAAGAAAGGAGTTGAACAAGGACCGGGATAGCTCCAGCGTTTACTAGTTGCTGGCGGTTCTCATCTGGTGCACAGTAAGCTGATGCTCCCCAGCGAACAGCACTGACCATACCTGAATGTGTCATATTGAGCAGCGCTCCGGTTGCATTACGCTGGACCCTCATGTCCTTTGATTTTGCCAGACGCGTGAGAGGGCCTAAAGCTCCAGACCGCGCGATCTTGGCTTTGTTATCTTCTTGTGTCGCTAAATTGGTGATACAACCAACAGCGTTGCATTGGACCTCGACGTTGGGCGACATCATCTGCCGAATAAGAGGAGCGAGCCCCCCGAGCTGGACAATGAGAACTTTGTTATCCGCTAAACCACCTTGTCAGCACCTTCTCATCAGATGATGGCCATCGAGCATCGTACTGTTGACTGCGAGGTTCCCCAGCGCGGCACTAGCGGCCCTTTGCACCTCGATATCTGGATTCTGGAGAAGGAAGAGGATGGGGTCGAGGGTGTCGCGGTCGACAGCGCGAACATCTGGCAAGTGATATTAGTTGGCTATCCCAGCTCAAATGAGGTGGAGTAAATTTTCTGTGCGCGAACAGTCGCGACTGTCCATTTGACTCCGTTGGAGTCTTTGTACACATGCCGCAGTTGGGAACTTGGAAGCGTACCTCGTTCTGTAATCTCTGCGAAGGTCAAACTGGCACTCCTCTGCAAGTCAATGTTCTCGGAGTAGACGAGGGTGCTGAGAGCTCGTAGGGGTTCGCCCGAGAAGAAATCGGTCTCTCCGCGCTGTTCCAGCGTTAGTTTTGGCAACACGATATATGAGAAACGGTAGGCCGGACGTTTTCGAGATACTGCAGGAGGTCGGCAACAGCCTCCCGCTCACTCTCGGCAAGGACGTTTTCGTACAATCCATCGCGGGATTTCCCTGAGCTACTATCAGCGAAAAGACCTCGCATGAATGACCAACGAGGGTGCAAACCTCCGCAGCATGCGGAGCTGCAAGCACCCATAGCAGCGACGGGGAGCCGAGTCTCCCAGCGTCGATGACGGGTCAGGCGTGGCTTTGAGTTCTAGGAGTCGGCGGTTCGAGTCAACGGGAGCTTTCGCAGACCCCAAAGAAGATCCTTTGAGCTTCAGAGCGATGGAGCAGAGATCAAAGAGACATCCTCAGGAGAAAAGCCAGGCAGGTGTTGCGGCCAATAACCGAGAGTCGTCAAGCAAGCGTTGGGGTTGTCAAGGCCGCCGATGGAAGATGGATTGTTTTGGGCGAGCTGGATCGCACATGGAAGCGAGGACGCATCGAAGCTGCCGCTGTGCTTGCTCTGAAGGTTGGCTTGGCGGGGCCGTGCGTTCCTGGGCCAGCGTTGGAGGCAAGGGTCTCTCTCTGGTCGGTACCTACCTCCCCACCCTCAGTTTCAATCCAGCAGAGCACCTGAGCTTGAGCTGGTCGCCTGCTCCAACTCTGCTGACGTCCGGGCGCTAGGCTCAAGTCTACATTTCTGCCCCCAGTGCCGAAGTTAGGTTACTGAGGCAATCATCGGCCAGGAGTTCACCATGCCTGCTAGACACATTCAGGGCATGTAGTTCTCGGAGCTCGGTCTAATAGTTGACGAAACATTAGATTCAAAGATGGAAGTTCCGCCAAACACAACGAATGTGCACAGAACAAGACTTTGACCAATGGCTTCGGCCGAGACGGCAACACCACATTAGGTGGACCCCTAAAAGACATCAAGACTATGAATTCGCCCCTCAATGAAACGCAGGACCAGATAGTGTCGTGGCCATTACGAAAGGGCGAGAAGTTATTGTCCAAACGCTGATGGCGCGACCTCGTTCAACTCACTATACCGGAATTCTCCCCTGTCCTCAAGTTCGTTGAGTCTCCTCCAAGCCTGGAAGAATGAAATGTCTGTGTGACCGCCTGCTTGAGTCTAACGCATATCTGCGTCACCGCTCTGGTTTGTTGGCACGCCGACACAGGCTCTTGCCTGACTGCTGGTTCCTGTACCACTCCCCCTTCTCCGGGACACTCTGTCCGACAACCACCGATAAATCCAATGCAAACTGCTCAGAGGACTCCTCCACAAGGTCGAGTCAATGCCAAAGCCGCGCATCCCTTTTGAGTGGGATGTTGTCGAGTATGGCCCTAGAGATGGTTGGGAGAGTGGTAGACAGATAAGGTTTCTCTAATCCGCAGCGGGTGATAGGCCGTTACTATGGGCGGGTTCCAGACTGCCTTAACGTTCCTTTTTCCCGCTCGTTCCCTTGCCTCAGCTCCGACCCCCGGCGGTCAAAAACCTCCCAAACTGTTGTTTGGCGCCATAAACTGGACCTGGGATCGCTTGCTGAACCGCCTGCGCTTTACGGGAAGCGCTTCCGATGCGTGTTCCCCAACGATAATGGAAGACGCTCGTGACGCTCGTGCTCCTGAAAAGGCGAATCCCAACACCAGCTCCGCCGCTTTGCCTCCCACCACCACTTCGACAACGACGGGCGGCAGCGATGCCCAGGGACCGCTGCCGCTGCCGCGACTCGGTCACGAGCTGCCTTTCGTCGCGCCCTCCTCCTACCTCCGCCCGGCCACCCGCGCAATGGCCGACAAGGCACCTAGTCCTCTGGATAAGGAGCAAATGCAGGGTCTGGTGAGCAATATCCAATTCCTCCGAGACACAGGCGCGTTCGAGGGCCGTCCACTCCACCGCCCGTCCCCGCCGCAAGCTGCGATGCGGGGTCCCGGGCCGGCCTGCAGCCCAGACGCGACAACTCATGACACGATTCTAACGCGCTGCCGGGCGTAGAGAGGGATCCGCGAGTTCCTAAAAGTCCGCACAAGTTACGATGTTCTGCCATTATCCTTCCGGTTGGTCGTTCTTGATAACGATCTCCTCATCAAGAAGAGCCTGAACATCTTGATCCAGAATGGTGCGCGCACACAGTCTTCTGACCTAACCTAAGCTTGCTCGACGTTGTGCAGAGCTGACCAACGGCAGGCATCGTCTCGGCGCCCCTGTGGGACTCGCGCAACTCGGCCTTCGCCGGTCTGTTGACAAGTACCGACTACATCAACGTGATCCAGTACTATTGCCAGTTCCCTGATGAGATCAACCAAGTCGACCGGTTTCGCCTGAGCAATCTTAGAGGTGGGCAGTAAAGCTCCGTGCAAGGCATCTCTCACGAGCTGACAGGCGATGTGTGTGTGTGCCGCAGATATTGAAAAGGCCATTGGGGTTGTCCCCCTGGAGACCGTATCGGTCCACCCCATGCGTCCGCTGTATGAAGCCTGCCGACGCATGTTGAAGACGAGAGCTCGCAGGATCCCGCTCATCGATACGGACGATGAGACGGGCCGACAAACGGTCGTAAGCGTGATAACGCAGTACCGCATTCTCAAGTTCATCGCCGTCAACAATGAGCAGCACACAATGCTGCTCAAGAAGCCGGTGGGAGACCTCAACCTCGGCACTTACACCAACTTGGCGACGGCTACTATGACCAACAGCGTTCTCGACGTCATCCACTTGATGGTGAAACACAACATCTCGGCAGTGCCCATTGTGGACCAGGAATACAAACTGCTTAACGTTTTCGAGGCCGTGGATGTCATCCCCTGCATCAAAGGTGGGGCTTATGACGAGCTGTCATCAACAGTCGGTGAGGCCATATCAAGGCGCGCCGACGACTTTGCGGGGATCTACACATGCGGCTTGGACGACCGCCTGGACTCTATATTCGACACGATCCGGAAGTCCCGCGTGCACCGGCTCGTCGTCATTGACGATGATAGCCGCCTCAAGGGCATCATCTCACTTTCAGATGTCCTCAAATACGTCCTACTACATGGCGAGGAAGACGACAACATCCGAGGTCAAATGTGCTGAAGAATAATGTAGTGTGCAATAGTTAGCACTTGAGGACATGTGGTATGGTATTGCATTTGCAAGGCGCAACGGGCGGTATCCAATGGGTGTGGACAGGGAATACCATAATTGCATATCGATTTTCCTCATCTCGATATAGATCTGCTATTTTCACTTACGTTACTCGGAGGCTCAGCTACATATCTGCACCTGCACCTCGCAATTCCTTTTGAAAAGAATAACGGAGTGTTGACATCGTAGGACACCGTAATCCGTCCCTGCAGCCTCGATCTCACCGGCTTCAGTCGTGGATCCGAACGCCTACCGACTTGACACATGGATGGCATATAGATGGGTAGCTTCCCCGGTAGGTTATTTAGGTAGGCAATCTCCAGCATAGGTAGAAATATTGCCTCGCATCTTGCCCACAACACAAATCCGTGAAGAAGGCGTGTGCGTGCTGCGAAGCGCGGGAAGGTGCATCCATCGAGACACAAACAGCAGGGCCCCAGTTACTTTCCGAAGGCAGCTAAACACCTTGCCTGCTCTGTTTACTTGAGCTGCGCCGGGTCAAAGACATCTTTCACTTCACCAGGCGTACGCATAAAGACCATCCAAGCGAACCAGCTGCAACGATGCAGTCTTTCTACCCTCGCGAAATGGATGGGGCATCCCAGACGTCACTGCGCACGCCCTCGAGCAACAGGAGCGCGTTTACCTCGCGGCGGTATTCCGACATACAAAGTATCCCCCGCGGAATTCCTCACTCTGCAACGGCTGGCCAACTACCACTGCCAGGGCCTGCCGGACGGACACACAAAAGTAGCGCCACTTGGACCTCTTCGAGCGGCGACTTGGCTGGTCTCTCGGATTCTGACGAGATCCACGACCGTCCCGAGTTTGTCCACGAGTACAACAAGCTTGCCAGGAAGGTGTGTGCACCTCCTCCCTCGGGGTTAGTCCTGAGCTCAGTTGCTGACACCTACAACTAGCATGGGGTCCGAATGCTAGTTTCCGAGGATTGTGGCTCTTGCCTTGTCAGTGTCTCCCCGTCGCCCAATGCCAGCGCCTCCCCCAGGCTGACCTTTCCACAGGGAGGCCAATCGCCGCAACAACCAAGGAGGGGCTGGTTCTCGCGGACCTTCTTACGGCAGGCATCGGCGGGGAGCAATGCCAGTTCCGCGAAGTCGGACAGAAGGGTTAGGCATAAGCGCAGTGTTAGTGACCTCGCAATGCATATTGTACAGCTCCCTAAGAGAGACAGCCTCAAGGACGAGGACCTCCAGTCACTCGTCCGACTTTGTGGCAAGAGTATGTTGTATCTCCCGTCCGAGTACGCCGCAAGCTCTCTTATTCTCCCAACCTGTTTTCGCGCTACGGCTCAGTATCTTGTCCAGCATGGTGAGTGGCTACCAGAGGGTCTTCCCACGCTGCCTGTTCTCTAACGGGTCACAGCTGCCGATACCCGTGGGGTGTTTCGAATCCCTGGCTCGGTACGGGTGGTCAACGCGCTCTACGACTACTACTGTGCCGACGGGGGGTCGGATGAGATTGCTAGCACAACAAGGTGCCCAAATCTCCCAACACATATAAAAGTAGGCACTCACGACGTTGCCTCGGCCTTCAAACGGTTCCTATCTGGACTTCCTGGAGGGATCTTGGGATCTCTATCACTTTTTGATGCTCTCGTTGCCATCCATAGCCAACTCAAGGGAGACCCTGAGTTTACCAGGACAAAACAGAGCAAGCTGAGAGCAAGACTGATTGCCTTGGCCATTGGAAGCGTCAAGTCACAATTCCGCCGTGAGTTAATCTGCTCCGTGTTCGGGTTGCTCTGCTTGATCGGACGCACCGCTGAGACGGCGCCCCGGGAAGACGAGCAAGGGAGGCCGTTGCCGACCGCGGACTTGATGGGTTATAACGCCTTGGGTATTGTATTTGGTCCTCTTTTAGTTGGCGAACTTATCAACACCTACACAATGAGGATTGCCAACCCTCCCGCAGGACTAGCTTTATTCCCCGTCACACCACCTCAAACAAGAAGGGAGAAGCGCAAGAGCAAGATGTCGGATGAGGAAGATTCCAGGATGCTATCGGTTGACAAAATCCACGTGGCCAACGCAATTGCCGAGATGCTGATAACGCATTGGAGGGAAGTCGTCAAGCAAATGCGCAGTTTGGGGGCCTTGAAGCTCAATGCCGAAGAGGCATATGTGGCTCGCGGACAAGCAATACAGGATCCAGTACTGCGTCCGTCAGCGTCCGAATCATTCGTGATAAAACAGCCAGCTGAATGGAGCTCCCTGCGACCCCCATCTGCACCTCGCGATATGAGCGAGTCCCCCGTCCCTCCTAGTCCCACTCCCGAGGCTCGTAAGTCAGATAAAAACACCCATTCCTTCACGTTCTAACCTCGCGGCAGGGCGGTCATCTGGCAGAATTGGTAGACCTGAGGGCCCCCGTTCCTCATTCGTTGTTCAAAGATCACGACCAAAGGGCGCCCGATCCTTATCCAACAGTCGAGGGTGTGTCAAGGCGCCAGTCCAGTTTCTTTCACCAACCGCGGAGGAACCCCCATATGTTGATTTCGAACAACTCCCAAATACCAAGAGTCAAATCCCTAGGGTGCCACGCTCTGCCGCCCCCATGGAAGAACCGCACTTGCAACTCAAGACTCCCCCAGAGATATCGATGCGAGTCCTGCATGCGCCCACACCTATAGCATATAACTCAGTCCCGCCACGCCCCGCGGATGCCACTTTAACTGAGAATGTCAAGGATATGATCCCTAAAGACACTGCTGAAGTTATTTCCTCGCGCCTGCCTTCTCGCCAGCGGAGGTTGGTTGTGTCTAAAGACTCAATCATAATCACAGACGGGCTTGAGCCGCCACCGCCGTCCGAGGTAGAAAAGCCAGAGCAAAACGGTGAGCCAAATGGCAGGAGGTCTCCTTCTAGATTATCTTTGGAAACCACCGCCGATGTGCTTGGGGGTGGGCGTCGCTCCCGACGGTCTACCGAAAGCGTTATGTCCGGATCGAAAGACGACCGATTCAGGACAACAATTTCCAAATTGAGAAAGTCCCTTGACCAGGCCGAGACCTCAAACTTCCTTGGAGAGCAGCGAAGAATTGCGCAAACAGAAAAGGTTTCAAATATCAACTCCTCGGATGTATTAGAGGCCGAGGACGAGGTTCATTGGAAACAAGAGGCCAAATCTGGCGGATCTGGGCTGAGGCGCTCAAAACTACCAACATATAAGCCGAAGCACCTCCGCGGGAAATCCGAGGGAGCCAGAAGCCCTGCTGGTGGTTCTCACAGCACAGGTAAAAAGCTTCAAAAATCCCACATGCTGCATGGCTCGGGGGAATCGTTAATACCTTCGGATAACCCAGAGCCTAAGGTGATGCGGTTTCGCGATGGCCAGCACCAACAATGCCCTGCGCCAGTCGGGGATCTTCGAAAGCACCCGATTTCGAAGGCCATGCGAGCGGAGAGATTGCCGAGGTCTGGCGGAGGCTCTTTGGAACGAACTGTTCCTGCAAACGCTGCGCTGGGAGTCAATCATATCGACCACGAAACAAAATTTCAGCACGATCGGGATTCTTCAGTAGAGACGGTCATTCATGAGCCAAATTATGATCAAAACGTTACTGAGACTAGTCTCCCAGGCCCCGTCGAAAAATCACCCGAGCACAAGGGTAGTGGCCGGCCAGCCACGCCAGAGCCCCTTCAAAGGCACAGTGCTACCAAAGCGATCATAATGTCCCGGATTCGGTCGACGACCCCATCACCTACTAGGTCTCTGCCGGGAAGGCAAAGCGGTAGCGCGGTTAAGGCTATGGCCGCTAGGTTCGAGAACGCCTCAAAGGAGACTGCTCATATTCCAAGCCCGATGCATACTATTTTCAAGCCCAACGGTGTGCTTTCTCGGTACATGATAAACCCATCGCCGACAAAAGAAGAGCTAGACGAGTCAGGAAGACTGGGCTCAGCGCGTCCCTCGCGGCAGTCATTGGTAGAGCCCCCATCTGAAGGAGGCACCCGCAGTTCAACTGAGATGATGTACGAAGATGACACCGCTTCGAAGGACGGAAGTATACCCATCGGTGATGCACGAGACAGCGAGTCTGGACAGGGCCAGTGGATTAGACGTGACGTGGCGCCGCCAAAGAGTGAAGACTCGATTAGTCTACATTCCGTTTCCAAGAGCGGCACAAAAACACATGGCAACACAGTCGCGCAGCCAGGGAAAGCGTTCCCGGCTTCGATGAAGATCACGATTGGAGACCGGATAACAAACTCTTCAAAGAGTTCCCAAGAGCTTGATCGGAGGACGGACGGAACCAAGCATGCTGTTTCTTTCCCCGCTACTGGAGAATCAGATTCACCGTCCCGACGCGCGCTTATTTCCAATCCATCTAGCCCGAAGATTCAGCCACACCGACTGGAGACACCCGAAAGTGCATCTCAGATGAGGGAAAGCTCAAGTGCAACGGATATACTAAGCACGTCCTCCCCTACCCCAAGTAGCAGAAATCTAGCGCTACGCGCACAAATTCGAAACCTCCAGGGACAGGTAGCGGCCAAAGTAGCGGAAACAAAGCAACTCCAGCGTCTGTTGGACCTGGGCCAGAACACTGACGTGGCCATGTTACGCGAGCAACTGCGACTTACTGAAAGGGAATGTGCAATGTGGAGAGAGCGAGCAGAGGTGGCAGAAAGGAGAGTTGAGTCGTTTAAGCGTTTATGTGCCAACTTGAGGAAGCTGAAGGAAACCGACGTTGAGGAACGGAAGGACATGGATCCCGAAATGTCAAACACGGCAGCGAATAGAGCGACGACGGGTGATGGGGTCTTGGACGATGAGAGCGAAACGGTGGGGAAATCCCGGATCGTGGAACTGTGGCTAGATGGGCGGCAACGAGAATCGTCAGCAGGGCACACAGAGGATGAGGCGACAGTGACAAAACGAATCCGTTTTTCGTTAATGGCCATGGAAGATGGTATTGATGAGATGGAGGACAAGGGCCGAAACAAAGAGAACCGGTATGCTCTTCGAGACAGGACAGCGGAGGCTCGACTCCCTCCTCCTCAACTTACATATCAGCCATCTTACAGAAGTAGCACAAGCGAGGATGAAGGAAGACTATCTGCTACAGTTGCAAGTATGTGGATGGCGGCTGAGCAGATACTAGAACAGGGGCAGGGCTCGACAGGGCATTTCCGGCGCAAGCGCACGGAGTGATGGCTCTGGGCCGCTTTGTTGGGAATGAGGACCGTGGAAAGAATACGTGGTCGCGTTGGAACATTCATGTTTGATCATAGCAGTAGTGTCTCACAGGCATCGCCAAGGAAGATGTCGTGTTATCTCATCAGTTTGAACACTAGAAGTCCAGCGTAAGCACACGGCGCGGCCTGAGCTGTCAAACGCACCCATTCAGGGGTATGTAAACAAATGTTAGAATTCAGTCTGGATCAGCCAAACCATTATGGAGATTGGTCATGGAGTCAATAATTACAACAGGGCAAGACGTCAAGTTGGCAGATCTGCCAGTTTACATCTTTGGCACATGGTTGGACGTAATGGCACATTGTTACCCATGTCTGATACAAATATTGTACAACCTTTCCCAGCCTCCCGCTACCATCAACACCTTCTTTGCGTGATTTCGCTCGCTTGTATGCGATTATGCGATGCGCTTGGTATACTTCCATAAGCTCCTGTACTTGGGCTTCTGTCTCTTGGCTTCCCATCCTCTTGCTTTACGTGGCCCCTTGAGTGACTTGAAATGCTGCAGCTTGAACTCGACATCGGCACCAGGCATGCCGTGACGCTCCATGACAGCGACTGTGTTACCGTCCCACTCAGAACGGAACAGGGTGAAGCCAGCGGGTTTGAGATTGAACTTGTCGCGGAGACCCTTTAGGCTGAAGAGGTCGCGGCCGGGACCGTCGTAGCGCTCCTGGAGCTTGGCCACGTCAACCTTCTCGCCCGCGTTGTGCTCAAGAACGAAGACGGCAAGGCGGTGGTAAGGGGAGCCCTTCTGGACGAAGGGGGGTAGCCATGGTACAGCAAGGTCGCCGCCCGTCTGGGAGTTGGGTGTGCCGATCTGGCGGAGCGGAAGCTGCTTCTTGGTAGGGTCCCAGGGAATATTTGTGGCCAGGTAGTGGCAGCGGCGGGTGAAGATGTCGGAATCGATATCTGGCACGTCGGCGTCGAGGACAACAACGGAGAGGAGACGCTCGCCTTGGTCAAACACTTGCATCTTCAGGGTTGGCGCCACCTCGGTAACGCGGCTGTTGAGGGTTGTACCAGGAGGTGTCGGCTGGCCGCGGAAGGACATCTTGACGTCCATCGTGGGATCAAATTTGGGCAGAATATCCGGGACGATGTGGAACTGGTTGACACGCTGTACCGTGATCTTGTAGTCCATCGCGCGCCACCTCCGGTTGGCAAGGTAGCGGTAGATGGGCTTGTTCATGTCACCTATTCGAGGTCAAGTATTAGCACAGTGTAGCTCATGGGAGGTCCGGGCCTGGAGGGAGACATACCCATGCCGTCCTCAAAGCGCCTCTTCACCAATGGGTCGTTGATATCCGCCAAAATCTTGAGCTCCTCTACGTGTTTCCTCATGCTGACCAGCCGCTTCTGCTTATATGGATCGCCTCCACGCATCGTGCTGGCGTCGGCGGCCTCCAAGCGCTTGATCTTCTCCGTCTCGGCGATGATCTGGGCGATCTTCTCCTGGCGGTCCTCGTCGAGGACCTTACGAGCCTCCTGGAAGCACTGGTAGGGCATCTGCTCGAAAGGGACGTCGCCTGACGTTGCGAGGGCCGCGCGCCTTCTCCGCGAGCCCATGGTGTGAGACGTAAGCTTCTCGAGCTGCTCTGGTGTCCAGTGCGAGCCGGCCAATGTGTCTGAGAGGCGCTGAGAGCCCGAGGCCGAGGCCGGGCCCTGCTCTGCCGTGGTGCCCTCATCCTTGCGGCTTGCCGTCGACGAAAACTGGCGGGCGACGATTGATCGGGACTGGCAAACCGCTACGTTGAACGACCGCACAATTGGCCGTGCGACCTGCTGAGACCGCGACATGGCTGGCGTGGCTAGCGAGGTGGACGGTGGACGGGTTGACGGTTTTCCTCACTCCCCAAATTATTCTCCAGACCCAATTGGAGTTTGAAGGGAGCTGCCGCAGGCGCGACAAAATTTTGGACCCCGGCCGGTAAACTCCGCGGCTAGCTCCCCTAGCGCACGGTCTCATCAGATCTTTTTCTCCCCCAAATATCAGATCTTTTTCTCCCCCAAATATCAGCCTCGCCGCCGTCGATAACGAGCTACCCATCGCGAAATACAGCTAGCAAATCGACCAATTCGAACGACGCCTTCTCGAGACATGCGACAGTCTGCTGCACTGCTGCGATACTCTGCTCCGCGACTGACGGCGGCCATGGCGGGCAAGGGGTTGAAGAGCCTCAGCGAGGCCATGAGGGGCCTGAGCCTGGCTTCGCAGCCATGCAGAGCAAGAACACTGCCAGTGCGTATTACCTATTTCTGCTGCTGAAATAGAGCCTTAGCTTACCTAATTTCCTGTGTTCAAGGCCATGTCAATTCCTCTGACGTGCAGGCGCTCAATGGCGTCCGAGGCGCCCGTCGCCAACATCACCAGAGCTATCACCGATATCTGGGAACCCCGTACGTCTACGAGCTGGCTTCCGCCGCTTTAACGTTTTCCGCATTGGCTAATATTAGCAAAGTAACATCCGTACCACTCACCATCTACTCTTTCCCCTCTCTCGAACCGCGAAAGCTCGAGGCCTGGTCCCCGAAGCACCTCTACCTGCCCCTGAGGCGCGACATCCTCCACTTGGCGGTGATTTACGAGGGCGACAAGACGCGACAGGGCACAGCATCGTCAAAAACGCGATGGGAGGTTCACGGCTCGCACAAGAAGATGGGTCCGCAGAAGGGCTCCGGACGGGCCCGTCGCGGCACCCGACAGTCGCCCTTGCTCCGTGGCGGTGGTAAGTCGTTCGGGCCAAAGCCGCGCGACTTCAGCACGAAGCTTAACCGCAAGGTGTACGATCTGGCGTGGCGCACCGCTTTGTCGTACCGTTACCGTCGGGGCGAGCTGATCGTGACCGAGGACGGACTGGACCTCCCCCTGCCCGAAGACTTCCTCCAGCTCGCCGAGGCCGGCTCGCTTGGGCAGGAGCTCGAAGACGGCTTTGTCAAAAAGTACTTGACACAGATGCTGGGCGCGCTGCAATGGGACAGGAGATTTGGCCGGACGACCTTTATCACCGGGGACAGGAGGCCCAATCTTTTCACCGGCCTGGAGGTGGCTGCTGAGGATGGCAGGGCACTGGAGCTGGAGGATGTGGACGTCAAGGATCTTCTCGAGACGGGACGTTTGGTCATTGAGCGAAGCGCTCTGAAGGAGATGATCAAAAGCCATCAGAGTGACCTGGTCAGTCAGGTCGTGGTCAATGGACGGAAATACAAGGGCCCCGAGTCGGGCAAAGGCCTTGTGTTGTGAAGTAGATGCGCCACTCCTGTCGAGGACTGCCTCCTTGTGCTGCTATATCTGTACCATATTGTGCGAGATGACGACTCTAGTGCATCAAGTCGCCCAAGCTCGCAGTCATTGTATCACTTTATCCATTTATCTGCATCGCCCACAAAGGTGGCATTTATTTTGTAACTACCAATGCGAAGAGAAGCGCCTGCTGAGTGACTTCTTGGAGTGACTACTCGCCTTCTCAAACTTGAGTCACAGCTGCTGGAGACACGCATCTGACGGACTTCCACCATCCCATCCCAAAGGGAGTTCGCTCCCGTGCACAGACCATCCACATCACGTACTTGAACACCACGGCCCCTGTGCCTATCTAGATCTTTTTGCTCCTCATCCAAGTGCTAGGGTACAACGTGTATCAGTGAGGATTCGTCCGAGATCACGTTTTTGCTAGTTGAAAACTACAACCTGACCGCTCCTAGGCGGCTGAGGCTAGCTGGAGAATTTTTAAGGTTTATCATCTCGCTTGAGATTTTCTCTTAATCTTTCATTGCCAACGCACCCTTCGTAGGAGCGTGGTGAAGAAGGATGCCTGGAGTTTGTTGTGGTTCAGGGAGCTCCTTTAGGCTGTCGTTGGGCTGCTGTGCCTTATCTGCTGGGTCGTTGATCAGGGCCACGATAATACGAAGGCTTAGGCCAAAGAACAGGGGTGCGAAAACGCCTTCTTAGAATCCTCACACAGCCCTTTTCTAGAACGGCAAAGGCCTGGGCTTATCACATCACAAACCTTTTCAACATGTAGGAAGGCCATTTTAGTATTTATGTAAACAAAAGTGTTCATCGGTCTTGGCACACCTGCCCGTTGAGAGGTATTATTCACAGAGCGTATCCTCTCATTCTGGTTCGATAGGAGCCCCGTCAAGTGTTGTTGAGTTCGGCAAGACCGATGACCTAGGACCCGGATGAACGCGCGAAAAACATAATGGTGATTTGATATTTGATGCTCGTGACATTTCAGGGCATGACGTCGAATGAAAGCCTAGATGACTTGCAGCGGCGATCGAGAAAGCTGGGACGGAGACGGGAGAGGTAACTGACCGCAGGCCAAGCCACCTCCGCCTGGTTGCCTGGTTGCCTGGTTGGCCGGCAGGCGAAGCCATCAAGATGATGAGTCTTGTGCTCTAATTTGCCTCTACACTGACACTACACTCCACCTCTTGTGATCTCAGTAAAAGTTATTGGGGGATGCGCGAATGGGTTCGGATTTGTAGATACGGCCTCAGAGCGGCTCGCTGGGAACGTTTCCGTTATTGGAGGCAAGATAAGCGTTTTCACATTCGGGCTGCCAGGGAGATCCGTGCACAGTGCGACAGGGAGCCGGTTCTTCAGAGCAAATCAAACGCTGACTGGTCGTTGGGTGAGGGAATGAGCCATGGGTTCACTGTGGGGTCAAAGAAATTTCACACTGTACCGCTACCGAGAGTCAGTCAAGTCTTTGCGCCTCCTCCTCTTCGAGCGAGCGCCCGCCTTTCTTTGTCACTTGATCATCAAACATCACCTTCTGCGCCCAACGCTTCGCAATCGCCAAGTGCCGCGACGAGGCCCGCGACCCGCGTTAAACCGACCTAGAACCTATCTACGACACGCAGCAATTTTTCTTCGACACGGGAACTTGGTATTGATTGATTGACGCTGCCGCGCGGAGCCGAAGGAGGAGTGAATGTGGTGGACGGAGCGTCTGCGATAGCCGTTCGGCGCTTTCGCGCGTGTCGCCACGACAGCCTCCTCCATCCGACCGTCGACCAGCCCGCACCGTTCACATCGTCGAGCATACTGGAGTCTTTCACGGTTTTCGAAACGCCTAGCAGCGGAAAAGTCGTCCGACTTGTTCTTTGTCCGGGGTCGCCACACCACCCGCCCTCCCGACAGGCTTTCGCTCGATTGCCTGCCCTCTTCAATTCATCATGTCATTCCATCCGCAAACCCCGCAAAGTCCCTCGCAGTTGTCTCCCAGCACGAGCGACCCTATGACGAGCATGACGAGTTCCATGACATCGATCACGACCGCCCTTCCGACGCCCGCACACAGCGTAAACGGGAGCTCGATTCCCTCAGAGATGGCTCACGACATCATCATGGGTGACGATTCACCGCACAAGCGCAAGCGAACAGCCGACGATCTCGGCGATCGAGAGCAGAAGAAAGTCCAGATCGAGGACCGCAGATTTGGTATTGAAAACCTTCATTTGGATGTGGGCGAAAAATACCTGCTTTGCAGAACTCGTAAGGCTCCCTTCACCTGCACTGAGCAGCAGCATTTCTAGGAGGCTAGAACGAAGATGGCTCCGTCTAGCAGCGGCATATTTGCCCGAAAAGTGCTTTCCTGTCTCTGTCTAGTCGCGGCTGATGATGGGCCTCTTTACTGCTTACAGAGACCTGGTTAACATTTTATCTTTTCACGCAGCGCATCCCCAGGCTCGGCCACTCGTTTCAGAGGATCTCTTCCAAATGTACGGCTTGACGGGTCTCGCTGCTGAGGTCGCCCGCGTTTTGCCAAATGGCGAGAAGAACGCGATCCGCAAGACCTACAAAGGTCATATCAAGAAGCTTGGTGTGCAGGGTGTTTTCGACTCAGTCAAGGAAGATTGGCAACGCCAGGATAGCTTACTGAGTCTCGCAAAATGCCCGATTAATGAGTGGAATGCTCTCTTCGTCGCCAGCAAGGACATCAATCACGGGTTTCCGCCAGAGGTACAGGCAAAGATGTTGAAGGCTGCAACGATGAGCAAGGGCTTGGTTCCGAAGGGCCTGTGGGATAGCTCAGTTCTTGGGGAGATCGGACCTGGCGGAAAGGGAGACAAACAGCCGACCTCTGCGAGACCGACAGCACCGAACACCCCACTGCCATACGCAGCCAGCCTTCAAAGACCGAAGCCGATGTCGTCGGCCGCGCAGGAGGCAGCAAGACCAAAACGAAGCGTCAAAAAGCGCAGCTACGGAGACAGTAGCTTTGAAGGGTATGGCGAGGGCTTTCCCGATGACGACGGAGGTGCGGAGACGGGCTACTCGACTGGGGAGGGTGATATGGTTCCCGGAAAGCGAAGAAAAAAGGTGCTTGGTGACGGCTTTGATCCTGACTGATGGGGCACTCGCTGACCCTCACACAGTCCCATCCAGTTGGTCAACAGTCGTATGCTCAGGCACGGCAACCTGGCTACGGCCTTGGACAGTCGGGAGCATGAAAGGCCCACGGCCGCTTTCTCAGCGCCGAGTCGGTCTCTTACACCACGATCTTCGTATGAGCTGCGCGGCGTGAAAGCCAGATACTTGTGAGGGATTGTGGCTTTTCACTGAAATTGCGCCTCGCCTGATCAGTGTTCAGGGTGATACCTGGTTGACCGGTTGATTGATTTTGATGCTCAGGTCGGCGCGCTTGTCAGCCGGGAGTCGGAAAAGACAGCCGAGAACGAAGACCGGTCAGATTTTGCGAATCAACAGTGGATTTGAGGCCAGCGAAGAGGGATCCGGTCAAGACGGTAGTTCGGGATCCTGGGCGGGTTATCGCACGGTGGTTAATACGTCCACTTTTTGCTCGACTTGACGAGTCTATGAAAGAATGACGGGGCCACCGGGCTGTCTGCATTCATGGAATTTCAGCATGGCGTTGGGGTTGGCTTTTTTAACTACGTACCCTCTAAAAATTGAGGGATGCAGTGGTTGCTTGTTTCCTGTTTGGCGACGTTCTTCGAAAGTGGACTGGAGCATCTACAGCAACCGGGGGACTGGGAAAGTCGAAAGACTCTGGCGGAGACGGTCACAAATCTGCAGTGCTGATAACGCGGGGAGCGATCAAGAGGCAGGAGGCAGACCGTGAATGGTCGTGTTTTGTCATCAGACTTGGTTGGGGAGAGACAGAAATGCCTTATGGTTCTCAGGTTCGGCCATCAAAAAGCGAAGACACATCATGAAACTTGTTTACTCCTATAGTTGGTATTGAGGGTTTCTATAACTGTTAAGCCTCCCCATGATATTACGCGAAGTTCTCTTATACAACTACTACTCTTCCACCAAGAAACGGCAAGTCAATCTCAATTACACTTTCCATTAAGATAGCCCAGCTATCGCCCGTCTCGATGCGTCTTCGTGCACCCATTCGACAATGAGAGAGCCCATGTCACCCACCAACTTTTCGTAGTGCGACCCTAGGACAAACAGCCCACAATGCGCACCAACCTCATCAACACCCTCCATGTAAACGCGCACCCAAGCCGAGTCTCTCACCCCAGCAGATTTCCCCGGGAGCATACAGAACTTTCGCTCCTTCTTCTTCTTCTTCTTCTTCTCTGCCGCTGGTTGCCCCGGTACTACGCGCCCCTCCTCCTCCAGACACAAGGCGTTGATTTCATCCTGGAGGTCCTGATCTTCTTTGGCAAGGCGCTTCTTCTCGGTCTTCCCCTTGCTCTGAGCCTCTTTCTGTTCCGACTTGGCACGCTTCTCGGCGTCCTTGACCGTCTTGCGCTGTCGCTTCTCGACCAGCTTTTGGCGTTCCTTGATAGCGCGCTCGCGGTTCTTGACGGCCTGGTCGTAGACCTTCCGGGCCCGCTTGGCTTCCTTCTCGGCTTGCTTGCGGGCTTCTTTGTCGGTGTGGAGCTCAAGATTTGGGGGCTCTGGTGGCGTTGGGGGCTCGGGGATTGGTGGGAGAGGAATGTCGGACGAGGATGATGTGCTTATATCTCCTGATGCGGTAGCAACGCCGGCATCGGTGTGTAGAAAAAGAGCATCTTCGGTTGGAGGGGCATTTTCGGTTGGGGAGAGGCTCTCGTTTGTTTGCTTCATGGTGACATGGTCATCTAACTCCGGGACGGGATCGAGCTCTTGCAGGACCATGGGCCGTCCATTTTCACTGTGATCTTCGATTGATATCCTGGGTGTTGATGCCCCTGAGTTGACATCTGAGGTGTTCCCATCCACACCTTGGTGGCTGTTTACAGGCTTAAGGAGCGCGGTGTTGCTGCTTTGCGGAACCGTCTTGGGATTCTTGGGCGCTCCGGTGGACGCAGTGTAGTAGTTGACGAAGCGTACCCTGGGAAGCCTCTGTCCGCCAGCCGCCGCTTTCGACTCGTCTACATCTTCCAGCCTCCTGAGGTTGTTGTACCTGGTTCTCAGCGCTGGGTAGTCAGCTAAGCAACCGCCGAATTCGAGGTGCGACATGAGGTGGTGTGCGGCAGCCTCGACAATGTTCTCCTCCTTATGCTTCTTTGCAAAGTGGGCAATATTCCTGAGCCAGCCGCGGTCTATGAACGAAGCATCATTGAAGAAAGGAGGGTTGAAGAGGGGATCCGATGGCGAGGTCTGAGAGCCCGGGACCGAAGAGGGTGATGCTAGGGAGTGAGAAGAGGTCTCTGAAGGTAGCGCAAATTCGGAGTAGATGGACGGGTCCGGCGAGATATTTTCCGAGAGCATCGAGTTAGAAGCTGCTGTTGCTGCTGCTGCTGCTGCTGCGGAGTCGGGGGTGGCAGTGGGCCGAAAGAGACTGGCGATCCCAGAGACGATGATGCCTGGGTGCAGGCCCAGCAACGGCGCGTCGAGCGACACGGTGCCCAATATCCGATGGCGGAAGGGTGATCCAGATACACTGTTGCTGCTTGGCATCAGAGCAATATCAGCAGCCAACAGGCCACCCATCGAATGCCCGACCAGGACGACGTCTGTCGTCGGGGACTCGTGGGGCTCGAGCCACTTGCTGAAGTTATCGCGGGCAACATCAATAGCCTTGTACGTCTTATAGCGAGGGTAGATCTTGCTGTGGATGACGTGGGTTTCGACGAGCGCGTTGGTGAGGAAGTTATGGACATGAGCGGGAAACGACCGGAAAGACGAATCATTGCCCATAAAGCCGTGGATGTAGACAACCAGCAGCGTTCGCCTGCCGTCGTTGAGTGAAGGCAGCAGCGACTGCGTTGACGACGATCGTGGGTCCTGTTGTCCCTTCCATGATGCGAAGTTGGTGCCATTCGCAACACCAGGCAACTGAAGAGACGAACGCCCTGAGTGTGTTGATGGTGTCTTCGACATGACGTCAGACGGTAGAGGGTACAAACGAAGAGCGCCCGAACACAGTCCACCGCTGAGGGGTTTTAATGCTGGCAGGGTATTCTCAGCAGCAGCGCGATGACAAGTATGTTTGTTTATCTAGTCGGTCGTAGGACCGGGCGCTTCGTCTGTTACGAGTTTAAGGCTATCTGTTTTGAAAACATGTTTCCTCTCGCAGACGAAAGGTTGGGCGGCTGGAGGTCGTTCTACGGATGCCTCAATCAAGCGGCCCCCTGCCTATGGTCCAGCCATGCAGGGCACTACAAAACGGAGACACCCAGCCAATGCACAGTCATCAGCTTGTGGTTTTCAACCACAGAGACGCAGAGACGGGACCCCACAGTTTAGACGGGCCTCATCGCAGTTTGGAGCCTTAGCTTGGATGTCAAAAGACTGCATTTCCAGGATGAGATGTTATCGATGCAAAAGAGACCTCGCCATCTCTCGTGGATGGTGTTCTCTTTGCTTTGACATCAGCCGTCCGAATCAATGTCGTTGAGTAGAACTGGTCGTAGAGTTTCCTTTTTTTTTTTTTGGCCAAATGTACTCTTGACCTCCGATTCTGGAGATCTGCAGAGCAGAAACATTCGTACATTATACATACCTTAGGTGCAACTGATCCTACTCCGTACACCTGGTTTTCTTTCCTAATAGTTCTATTATCCACATCGTCGCCTTCAGTTGTCCCATCCGTCTTCGTGACAAGCCTCTCCGAGGACTAAGGTACGCCTGCTTTGCGGAGGAAGGTGGAGGCGAACCTTGCATACGAGGATGGACTCCCCGCGAGAATCGCGTTGGTGGGGCTCGATGGCGTGTTTCAGCCTTGAAGCTACTACCCTAATGCCCGGCTAACAACAGTCCTCGCGCATTTTGGAAATTGGTATCGGAGCGCAACGTGGATATCTGCATCAATCCGTTCAGAATGGACACTAGGAGTAGCCCGAAGACAAAGACAACCCGAGGCCAGAGTGTGAGCAAGTGCGTGCGGCCGCGAGTTGGTAGGATATAGCGGGATTGAGTGGTCAGGTCGTATCGGATCCCCATCCATGTCATCGCCCCAAATAGGGGCCCGTATTCAGAATCCGTCCAATCGATGGATGCATCGGAATGCTCCGATGTCAGAACACTGATGCTTATCTTGTTTGGACCTCACCGGGGTCATCGTAGTGCTTGAGCTCTCTATTTGTCTGGGATGTTTCAATTGTCGAAAAGCCGAAGCTTTCTTCAATTGCCATTGAAATTCAGATCACGGTCAGATTACCGCAAGCCCGGCCTCGGGCACGCATCCTAGGCCTAACGCATCCCTGGAATTAAAAGCAATACTGCAGGTCATTGGTGAGGCTGGCTCGCTCCCACCTTACGCGAGATTGCAAGTTGGCCCGAACCCACAGCAATCAAGCGGCCCCTCGAGCCAAGTTCAATCTGGGTTATTTTGGCAGCCAAGAAAGAGGCGCTCATTTCAAATTTCGTAGCCCGGGCAGAGGCTTTATCCTGTGTCCAACTTCCCTCTCCCCTCTCCGCTACAGAGAGTCAGTTCCGTTCATCACCACGGAACGATGCGGAGCGGGTGAGTTTCGTCCGGCAAGGTACCTACCGTTTGCCGACCGGCGCAGGACGAAGGCAGCAGAAGTTGGATATTCGACGGCACCCGACACGATACGATGAGGGCGACATGAACAAGTGGACCGCGCCGGCCGACCAATTCAAAAAAACCATCTCGGTCATCGGCATCATCAGCCTCGAGCTGACGAGTCGCGCTCCGCCAAAATATCCAACACGGGGGGTCCGCTTTCAGGAATCCACCACAGTCGCTCTTTTCCCTCTCGCTCGTTTTCACAGCCACGCCGGCACACCACCAGCGCGATGACTAACCACGCCCGCGGGTCTTCACTCCTTCAGGCCCGCGATAACCACCACCGTCGACTGCACAGCGACACAAACCACATTCGTTCGCCCGAAGAAAAGAAGCTGCAGGACCGCCAAGTTGTTGTGGTGCAAACCGTTTCTATCGTTCACGTCATTGATGAGTCGGGCGCCGTTATCGCCCTCTCAACTATTCTCCCCGAACCAGCAACGCAGATACCGAACAATCAGCCGGCCGCTCTCACTGCCGGCCTTCCCACGCTGAACAACGTTCTGCCCAGCGTGGTTCCATCTGCAGACGATGGCTTGCTGCCGGCCGAGGCCTCCCCCCCGGCGGGATCGGTGCCGCCATCTGACCTTATGTCACTGCCCCTTGGCGGGGGGCCAGTGACGTCCTCTCTTTTACCGAGCTCGTCGGCCTTCTCCTCATTGCCCGGAGGCTACAACTCAAGTAAGAGCTAAGTGTGTCTCCATGGCGCTGCGCACCGACTAACCAGCTTTCCTTAGCTCGGATATCATCGCTCTTTGGTAACGGCACAGCTCTTTATTCAAATTCTACTCGGACCTCGACGACGAGGTCCGACTACCTCACTTCAGCGTACTCACCTTCAGTAACCTCGATTTTTGCCATACCGACTGATGCCGCTGGCGGGGTTGGCGGGAATGCCAACGCCAACGATTCACCTGGCCTTGCCCCCACGTCCACTGATGGGTCTCCGGCCCCTTCATCGGGCTCCGGACTCCCACCTGCTGCTCAGAGTGCTGTTATCGGAGGCGTTGTAGGCGGCGTGGCAGGTATTGCAATTATTGCACTCGTTCTGATGTTCCTCCTGAAGTGGAAGAAGGGACCTCGTGCGGGTCTTTTTCTTCTGGGTGACGGAGAGAGCACTATCGGGGGCAAGGGCCATTCCCCGGGGTCCAACCCCGGGGGAGGGCCCATGATGGATCGGTCGGTCCCGTTTGTGGTTCCTGCGGCGCTCGCCAGTTTAACTGGAAACAGGCGGGCGTTGGAGGAAGCTCCGAGACATTCGGCGATCGCTGGAGAAAAGGGGTTTCATCGGGTGTCTGGCAGGAAATTAGTTTCGGTCTTACAGTCGGGCGGAGACGGCTACAGCGACCCACACGACAGTATTATGAGCGGCACATCGGACTATCGGCACTCAGAAGCGTTCGTCGGTGGCTCTGCGATGCAGCGCCTCCAACTGGGATCACCTATGAGGCCCGAAAGCGGTGTGATGGTCATGCGATCAGGACCAAACCGGACCCCGATTCAAGCTCAGGGGCCGTTTTCGGACCCGTTCGCGGATCCCCCAAGCCCAGGCCCTCTCACACCTCCGATACAAATTACGGACCGGAGCCTCACATCACGGGACGGATCTGGGTCACAGGGATCGGGCTCTAGATTTGCTGAGGGTGTGTGACGATGGCCCTGATAATGATGATGTTCCTCCCTACAAAGTCAGCTCTCCTTGTATATGCACCTCTACCTATTCTGTATAATGTCTGGAACTTTGGGCACTAGGGCCTGGAGGCGCTCAGGGAAGCTTGCCCTGGTGCGTTGTTCTCAAGGTGCCTGTTGGATACAGGGCCCGGATTTGTCTGTTTAGCTGCAGCCACGTTGGAATACCGACAATGCCGAGATGCTCCTCGGACACCGGTGCTTTTTCTTCTTTCATATTGTTGCATCAGACAAGCAGATACTTCCGATCGTATGACGAAGAAAATACGAAGACAGTTTGGATGTACAACCATGAGGTGTTAAGCTCACATACACATCTGACTAAGTATTACAGACTAGCATCTGATGCCCTGGTTCGAGGGATTCATGCCAAAATGTTCTATGTGCTTCCTTGGTACTTCTATCCAACCATCGGCGCCAGACTTCAAGGTCGATCTCGGCAACCACGTGTCCGAGGCAGGAGTGACCCGCGATAGTGGTTCTTGCAGGTTGGGCGGGCCGCTGTGGTGGGGTGTGAGACAGTCCTGAAACCACAAGGATGCCCCCCCAAACCCCACCGCTTGGACGCCGTCAAGATCAATGACAAATCCCACTTTCTTGAGGTGAGGCAACCGATTTTGTCTTCTGCATGCTGCATTACGTATCTACCTGCCAATGCGGTGTAGTGTATGCTATTTGTTTTCCGCCAATGAATCAAGCGGGCGAGGAGCGGCGCCTTAAGCCCGGTAAGCGTCTCCTGCCGCAAGGGACTTTAGCATGACCTACGGACCGCCACGGTGCATCATCGTAAGTTTGATAACATTAACAGCCACTTCGCTTTCACGGCGGCCTTTCTCTGGTCGACTACATCTCATGTTCATCTTAGATGTGCACGCCTTCTCCCAGGGCTCAGACCTTCCAAGATTCTTCACTCCCTTCTTCGTATGAGTCTTGACCCAGATTCAGCCCGGCTAACCTCTTGGTTGAAACGCGGGACAACAAACGTTTCGACGCCGCACACGCCATCTGACCCCTGCCTCGCCATCCGAACCAACGTCCAAGCTTCGGATGATTAACTCCATCCAAGAAGCAACAATACCAGCATGGACGTCTCGTCTCTACAAAACCCACAAATGCCAGTCAAAGGCACAGGTAAAAATAAACAAAATTTCACATCTTCAAAGTTCCTATCAAAACATGACAGTATCTCCATCTCACTCCCCGTTGTTCAAGGACCGCCCCCAAGTTCCAAATGTCTTTCGTATGTGTTTTCGGAGAGTAACCCGTTGATATGTTGTGCCTAGGGCGCCGTACCCTTGTCGGAGATTTTATGGGACGAGTCCCTCGTCGCGTCACGCTCCTACACAAGACACTGCACACAGATCCGTTTTATTTGTACCTCGGACCCAGAGAGAATGGTTTAGTGTATGTGCCCCCTAGTCGCTTGCTCGGCGATGTCATGCAAGGGCGCATCATGGGCATGTCGTCAGACCGCTTCGGCTTCTGTGTAACGGGGCCGACGTTCTTAAGTGCAAGACGCAGGCCCCTACCGTGAAATTGCCACCCACATACACAGTAGGTCGTAGAGAGCTGCCGAGGATGCTAGGTAGTTTCTTCTTGGTACGGGGTATGGTGTCCGACTTTTCAAGGGAAGGGATGAAGGAATGCCCCGAAGCTCTTGGACACAGCCAGTTCACAATCATAGCATGCTGGTAATCTTACTAGACGGCACCGAGACTGTCGATCTGTAGGATGGCCCGATCGATCATTAAAATCATGAACAACTACTACCACTTGCGTCCCTCCCGACTAATAGTCGGGGCGTGGAACGCTCCGCAAATCCAGTACGTTTTTCATCTCGCGGGGACTGTGGAGAGCAACGTGCTTCGGGACAGAAGCTGGTATCTGCGTCAGGCCCAGGTCGGACAACGTCCGCTTCCAACCACAAGGGGAGAGTCTGAGTGCTCTGATTCGCCTTGCTCCCGGCGCGTCCTCTGCACATCAGATTCATGTGCTACCACTGGTGAGAGAACCCCAAACGTCTGGGGTAGCCTTGCCGAATAGCAGCCCCAACGGCATCCATCGGCTGGTTCTGCTTGACCAAGCAACAACTCTTCGGTATCTGCATTGCACCACTTGTGGTAAGCACCAGCTGGCCACATCAGATATGCAGTTAGAAGTGCGTGCCGCATCTTTCGCTCCCAACCACACGCGTATCGTTGTTGAACCAACAATGACCTGCCAGGCAGTCCCCGTTACGAATGCGGGCGAGGAGGAGCCGTTCCCCCGCCGAAGTGGAGCTCTGCACCCTGAATTCGGACACCGTGCACGCTCCACCATCCCGCCCCTCCACGGTCACCCCTGCTAGCTAGCCGTCTCTGCTGATGCCGAGTGCTGAACCTGGACAATGTTGGTTGCTTCACCTGGACAATGTTGGTTGCTTCACCTGCCATTTTACATCCTCCTTGTCTGTCCTGCTGTCTCCCAATTGTCCTTCTCTTGATCTTGCTACAAGTTATCGCCTAATATTTGGCAACAAGTCCCCGGCTCTGAACTCTACGGACCCTCAATGGCCCCTTTCCGTTTTCATCGTCCATCTAGTTGAAGAAGTGGCCTGATAGTCAGCCCTATGTCTATCGTCCTTCAGTCATTCCAGGCGGTCTTTGTCGTCTCTCCTGACGGCCCCCCGCGATAAGACAAGACTGAGTGTGACGGCTAATACACGAGACACACGTGCGCAATTGACTCCCGACCACAAGCCTCTCCTTGTTAGCGCTCCCAAGAACGTTGCGGCACAGCCTGTACCACTCATCAGCTTACCGCATTTCCTGGGCGCTTGACGATAAACGTTGTCTGTTGGAGACTCGGTCCACACCCACAACCTGAGGTCGATCAGAGCTCAGCCCCCGAATCCCGGGCTTTCCGGAAACCCCTGGATCTTGAACCCGCCATCCACAGGCCCCTAGCGTTATAACCCGGTTGGTAATAATAGTGTAACCTACTACCTCTACGCCTGGGCTTCGTTCTGCGACAATCCAACGATCCTTCCCCTCCACCTTCAACCTCAACTCTGCCGACACCCGATCTACGGTGTAGCCTCGCCAACTCAGCTGCGCGCAGTCATCGCAGCAATTACAGAACGCCAGTCGACGCTACCGCCGCCTTTCCAAGATGATGGATCACATGCACGGGGGCTTCCAGATGCCCATGACAGCGCCGCCCCTAATGAACCAGCCGCCCCAGATCTTCGGCGGCTATGCCGAGCATGGCATGCCGCTCCACCAGATGCCCCCAGATCTCAGCGTTGCGCAAATGTTTGGGGACCATGGGCTGCTCGATGACTCCCAAGAAGCAAAGAGGAGAAGGATCGCGAGGGTAAGTGGGCTTGTGACATGTCAGCCTTCTTTAAAGGAATATAGTGTAGCTGATGCGTTGGTTTCCACAGGCCTGCGATATGTGCAGGAAGAAAAAGATTAAGTGTGACGGTAAACTGCCAGCTTGCACGCATTGCATCAACTACAAGACCGACTGCGTCTTTACACAGGTGGAAAAGAAGAGGAACCCGCCAAAAGGGTGCGTGTTATTCCCAACCTGCGGAACCGATGGTTGTGTGCTTACCAAATATCTTCTAGAGCCAAATACATTGAGGGATTGGAGAATCGGCTGGGTCGCATGGAGAGTTTGTTGAGGTTATCAGGTACATCCCTATCACTGAGGCTGCCAAAGCCATAATTGTAACCATGCAATCCGCTAACGACCCCCAAAGGGCTACTTGGTGAAGATGACAACGGCGCGACTGACCTCGGTACCCTGGAGAAAAAGCTGGCAGAAAAGCACCATCAACAGTCAAGGCAGGCTTCCCAGGCCGTCTCGAATCCCACTTCACCATCGCAAGCCACATCAGGTCACGATGCGAATCACTCCACGCCCCGCAGCTCGATGAACTCCCCTGAACCGACGACAAAAGAGCCCGAGAAGAGGAAGTCGACGACCCCCGAGAAAGAAAAACCAGAGGAGGAGCAGGAGGTGTCTGCATTGTCAGAAATGATGTGCTCGCTAGTTACCAATAACGACGGCGAGACCAGATATATCGGTGAGCCCTGGTACGTGATCCGGGTACTGTCTCCATTACTGACGCTGCCGAAGGCTCTTCGTCCGGATTTTCTATCTTCTCGCCAAAGGGTGTGCAGTGGGTCAACGAGAAGATGGGCGACAGCTCTTTCCAGCAGATGATCACCGACGTCTCCATTGACGACCATAAGTGGACAGCATGGAAGCCCGACGTCTTTGGCGACCTGTTTCGGCGCACCATCTTCCGGGAATTGCCATCCAAAGCAGAAGCCTTGTCCTTGCTGAAAGACTACTTTGAAAACTTCAACTGCATGTTCCCGCTCTTCCACCAGCCGACGTTCATGCATCTGGTAGAGAGACAGTATTCGACAGATCCCTACCGAGGATCTGGGTGGTGGGCAAGCCTTAACGTAGCCCTGGCCATCGCGCACCGCTTGCGAGTTATGAGCAACCTGGTGTCACAGGAAGAGGACGACAAGGCGTGGGATTATATGAAGAATGCCATGTCTGTCTACTCAGAACTAACGATGCGGAACACCGATTTGCTCAGCGTACAGGCGCTCTTGGGAATGGCGCTTTTCATGCAGGGAACTCCGAACCCCCAGCCATCGTTTCTGCTCATTGCCACGGCGATACGACTTTCACACAGTATTGGCCTTCACAAGCGCGGTACTGGATTCAACCTCAACCCAATCGAGGTCGAGCAGCGCAAGAGAGTGTTTTGGATCGCGTATATGTTGGATAAAGACCTTTGCTTGAGGTCTGGAAGGCCTCCAGCCCAAGACGACGACGACATGAATGTGGACCTTCCGAGTGCCGATCCGCCAGACAACATCGGGAACATCCCCCTGGCGGATGGGAAAGGGAAGATGAATCTTTTCCGAGTCATGTGCGAGATTGCTACTATCGAGAGCAAAGTTTACAAACGACTGTACTCGACGAAGGCAACCAAGCAGTCCCCAGGCGAGATCTTGAACGTCATCGGAGAACTTGACCAAGAGCTTGACGAGTGGAAAGACAGCTTGCCCATTGATTTCCGGCCGGAGCACGAAATCAAGGCGTCACACACGCCGTTGATCCTTCACATCGTCATGTTGCACTTCACCTACTACAACTGTTTAACAACGATCCATCGCATGTCTATACACCACGGCTACTGGACGAGCCGTCTATCGAACTATGCCATTCAAGGGTTGAACGCGAGGCCATTGAACCCTCGTGTGTTCTCCTCGGCGGCACTTTGCACATCAGCAGCAAGAGCGTCAATCTCTCTACTGAAATACATTCCCCAAGGCGACTTTTCTTGTGTTTGGTGAGTCTACCTCCATATTGCGCAAGACGTGAGAATAAGTCTAACCTGGCTGTTAGGATGGTGTTGTACTTCCCCGTTTCTGCTCTCGTGACGCTATTTGGGAACATAATACAGAATCCTCTCGATCCAAGAGCACGTTCTGATACGAAGCTAATGAACGTGGTTGTCAATTTCATGACCACACTTGGCCCCGAGGCAGAAACCGGTGGTGTTCACCGCATGCTTGGTGTCTGCTCCGAGTTTGAGCGCATAGCGAAGGCAGTCATTGATAACGCGGAGAAAGAGCATGCGTCACGGCGGAAGCGCAAGAGTCACGACCCAGCTGCAGACAACAAGTCCAGCTCCATCTCTAATGCTGCCAAGTCGAGCTCACCTTCCTTCAAACCAAACCCTAACCCTAGCTCTACCACGCCACGACCGATGACCGCGAGCTCGGCGACACCACAAGCAAGCCATGGTGGGGGGAATCGCCATTTATCTCCTCCGACAGACCACCGAAGCCCACCCAACAGTTACAGTCCCATGGCAACCTCAATGAGCCAGAGTCCATCTCCAGGGTTAGCGCCACAGGGATGGAACAATGAGTTCACGGTGAATCCCAGTGGAGATAGCGTTGACTACAGATCGTTTGCGGACTTCACTGGCTTCGGCGCTATCGGGAGCATGACTGGCGTTGTTGGGCCTGAGGGCATGACGAGTCCACCCTTGGGTGGCGGGTTCCAGCAGCCTATGTTGCCGCCAGATCTGTTCAGCTTGCCGTCAACGCTTGACTGGGACTGGGCAGAGATGAGCGGCGGTGCCTATCCGAGCGTGGAAAACGGCAAATTTGGTGGGACACCGAGGAATTAGCCCGACCGGATTGTTTGATCTGATGACACATGAGGGGCGGCAGAAAAAGTTAAGTGATACCAAGCGTGATTTTTTTAATTTTTTTTTCTTCGGCGGTGCTCAATCCGGAAATGGCGTTTTGAGTCTCTCATATCTGGGTTATTGGATGATTGGGATGTATTGGGCAGGAGGCTATAATTGTTTTATTTATTATTCCGGCGCTCACTGTAGTGGATCATGTATGGAATCTCAGCTTTAATTTCTACGTTTCCCTATTGTGACGGCCGTTGGCTTACTATGTCACTTACTCCTATGCTTTTAAGGGATTCCGGGCCGTTTTCTCTACTCACAGAGTAAATGTTTTTGGATTGGCGTGCGGCATGTTTTGGTATTTGCATCGCCCAGTGTTGTTTGGTATGTCCATGCCCATACACCCAATACATTCATCCCTGCTGATCTTGGCTGGGGTCAAGTGCGTCAGGATGGTGCTTACCAACCCTAACCCTACCCTGCTCCGGTGACTCCACGCTAGTCTTACTCTGGTTTAGCCGCTGGGCAAGCTGTGCTTGCTGCATCATCAGTTCGGATCTGATGGGATTTCTCAGTAGCTCGATTTTCCACTGAGCATCGCGAAGAGTTCAGTAAGCGCACAACCACCCTTGGGTGGTATCAATCTCTCCCGGAGTGCATGGCAGCAGATTAATCGTCCCAGAGGAGATAGAAACGGCACCTTTCTGCCGTCTTCTCGGCTTGAGTCTCGGACCCGCGACTTCCATCGTTCATTCCACACGCAGCAACGATGTTTCGTCCCGCGACACGCCAGCTGGCGCACAGCTTCGCCAGGCAGTCCCTCAACGCCACTACGAGGTCGACATACCGAACAGGTACTTTTGCTCGAATTGCACCCGTCGCCGGTGTTTCGCCGTCCCGATATTACTCCTCAAAATCGCCGCAAAAGCCGCCTCAAAAGTCCGGGAACAATAACGGCGGTCGCCGCGAGAAGGAGGATGGAAAAGATGTTGGAAAAGAACAGGGCTCCTCCGAGGCCGCAGCGGAGCGCCCGCTGCGGCCTGGCTGGGTCCGTTTGACCAAGGAGGAGATATTCCAACTGGAACTGATTTGGAAGATGGGGCCGCAGTCCGCCAAATTTGATTCTGTTTTGGAGAGAATCAAGCAATCAGGAGCACCGCTCGAACTTCGATCTCTGCTCGAGAAACAGAGGACCGCGGGCTTCGGCATGTTAGACGCCGTGAGAGTGATGAAGATGGTTAAGACGCTTGCGGAGGGGTTGGCAGCAGAGCGGCATGCGATCAAGCAAGAAGCCGAAAACACCGACTTCAACTCGCATAAGCCGGGCCAGCAAGATAACAAGCCTTCCAGCAAAGGCGAAGAACAAGGCGAACAGAACCAACAGGAGCAGAACCAACAGCAGCAGAGTCAGGAAGGCCAAGGACAGGAACAGCGGTCGGGACAGTCTCAAGGCCAAAAAGGCAACAAGAATGATGAACCACAGCCACCACGTCTTGACATGTCTGATATTGCTGTTGGGGCCGGCTCAGTCATCCTGTTTTATACTTTCTACTCAATGTTTACCGGGGGGGGCTCCCGTGAGATCACCTGGCAAGAGCTGCGGAAAAACTTCCTCGACAAGGGCCTCGTTGAGAAGATGACGGTTGAAGGAGACCGTGTTCGGGTGGACCTCAACCGTGAGGCTGCTCAGGCCCTCTACCCCGATACGGTCGCAGCAAGACCTGGTTTCCATTACTACTTCTCGATCGGATCCGTTGACGCATTCGAGCGGAGGTTAGAAAGCGCTCAAGAAGAGCTCGGCATCCCACCAATCGAAAGGATACCGGTCAGCTATGCGGGTCCAAGCGCATTCTCATCTCTTGTTTTTGCTTTCGGGCCAACCCTCCTGCTTGTGGGTCTCCTTGTCTTTGTTTCTCGAAAAGCCGGCGGCATGGGCGGCGGCGGCGGCGGCGGCATGTTCGGTTTCAGCAAAAGCAAGGCCAAGATGTTCAACCACGACTCGGCGGTCAAGGTCAAATTCGCCGATGTGGCGGGCATGGACGAGGCCAAGGTGGAAATTATGGAGTTTGTGAGCTTCTTGAAGTCCCCAGAGCGATTCCAGAGACTTGGTGCCAAAATTCCCCGTGGCGCTATCCTTTCGGGCCCTCCTGGAACTGGCAAGACCCTCCTCGCGAAGGCCACGGCTGGCGAGTCGCAGGTACCCTTTTTCAGCGTCAGTGGTTCCGAGTTTGTGGAGATGTTTGTCGGTGTCGGCGCGTCCCGAGTCAGAGATTTGTTTGCGGTAGCCCGGAAGAACGCACCTTGCATCATCTTCATTGACGAGATCGATGCTGTCGGAAAGTCCCGCTCGGACGGCGGGATGCGGGGTGGCGGCAACGATGAACGGGAGGCAACGCTCAATCAAATCCTGACGGAGATGGACGGCTTCAACACCTCGGAGCAGGTCGTTGTACTCGCGGGCACAAACCGACCGGATATTCTCGACCAGGCTCTGATGCGACCTGGCCGTTTCGACAGGCACATTCATGTAGACCGGCCGACAATGAAGGGTCGCCAGGATATCTTCAAGGTCCACCTCAAGCAGATCCTTACCAAGGAGGATATCGAGTACCTCACGGGACGCTTGGCAGCCTTGACACCTGGCTTTGCCGGTGCCGATATCGCCAACGCTGTGAATGAGGCTGCTCTTATCGGTATGTAATACCAACCTTCGCAGGGTGGCCATGTTGCTAACACCGCTGCAGCTGCGAGAGCAAATGCATCCACCGTTGAGATGATTCACTTCGAGCAGGCCATTGAGCGTGTCGTTGGTGGTCTCGAGCGCAAGTCCCTTGTCCTCAGCCCTGAGGAGAAGAGGACCGTTGCATACCACGAGGCCGGACACGCCATCTGCGGCTGGTTCTTCCGGTGGGCGGATCCACTGCTCAAGGTTTCCATCATCCCCCGTGGTCAAGGCGCTCTCGGCTATGCTCAGTACCTGCCAGCCGGCGACGCATACTTGATGAACACCAACCAGCTGATGGATCGGATGGCCATGACGCTAGGTGGTCGCGTATCGGAGGAGTTGCACTTTCCCACTGTGACGTCGGGCGCGAGTGACGACTTCAAAAAGGTGACGCGTTTGGCAACCACGATGGTGACGCAGTGGGGAATGTCCGAGAAGCTAGGCCCGCTGCACTTCAAGAACGACGAAAATCAACTGCACAAGCCTTTCGCCGAGTCTACGGCGCAGACGATCGACTCCGAGGTCCGGCGCATCGTTGACGAAGCGTACAAGCAATGCAAGGACCTGCTGACGGCCAGGAAAAAGGAAATCGGTATCGTGGCGGAGGAGCTCCTACGCAAGGAGATGCTGACGCGCGACGACTTGGTCCGGCTGCTAGGCCCCCGCGAGTGGCCCGAAAAGGAGGAGTTCACCAAGTACTTTGACGGGAAGCAGGGGATGGCGCCACCACCATTCCCAACGGAGAGTACCGACTCTCCGACCGAGCCCCAGCCGGCCATTTTCGAGAAGGCGGATGAGCCGACGGAGGAGGCGAAGAAATGAGCGAGAGTAACGGGGAATGTGTTTTCTCTCCTGCATCTCTCATGACCTGTGTCAATAGCGATGGATAGACTACAGTCTCCCCCATTACGAAGTCCAGCGCAAGCAGCCTTTTGTGTTGTTTTTTTTGAGACAGAGCGAGCTCGTGAGGCAGGTCGCTTATATGTACATAGACGACGACCTACCCATGTGGACAGGCCTAGAACAATGGTCGGTTGGTGAGAGCTTTTCGGGGTTAAAAACGCTTTGTACAATATGTTCGCTTTGTATACTACACTCATCCCAACACTGCGCGCGCACTACTCTGTCTCTTTGCTCTTCGGGGAATGGTGACGGGTGGTATGTTGCTTTTCTGCACGGGTCAAGTGTGGCGGACGGCTGGGGCCGAAGCCTTCTCATATTAGATTGCACCTGTTATCAGGGGCCAAAAGTTAAAAAAAACACAATACTACCGTCGATCTCAAGGTCGAAATTTGATGTCTACGCCTTGCCCATCTACACGGCTGTGAACCTGCAGATTCCCAACGTCCACGCAGCCGTTATATTAAAATTCCAAGTTTTGGCTTGTCATCAATCACAGCGAAGGACGCGAACAAGAACATGCGAATGGGAGGGGCAAAAATGTGGATCACAACATTGGCTTAGATTTCTGAATCTTTATATCTTCCATGTTTTTATCGATCGCGAGCACAGAACCAGCTACACCGCCCGCGTTGTTTTGTTGGTCGATTGATCCATGGCGCCTAGCACGCCGGAGGGAGTCGCGGTCGCGCCGCCCACGCCGCTGCCGGGAGCGAAGTCCCAGGGCGTGCTTGGTCGGCACCGCGAGGGCTCCGGCCCCGGAGCCGGCGCCGGGTCGGAAGTAGGGGGACGGTCGAGGTGGTGGAAGATCCGGCTCTTCCGCGGGATGGTGGATGATTTGCGAAGACGTGCGCCGTACTATGGCAGTGATTGGACCGACGCCTGGGACTATCGCGTTGTGCCGGCGACGGTGTACATGTATTTTGCCAAGTAAGTGGTGTCCTATGATGAGATTGACGATATTGGTGCTGATATTTGTGGGCAGTATTCTACCGGCGTTGGCTTTCTCGTTGGATATGTTCCACAAGACGAACAAGCAATTCGGCGTCAATGAGGTGCTTCTCTCGTCAGTACTCGGCGCCGTGGTCTTTTCCGTTCTAGCTTGTCAGCCACTAGTCATTGTGGGAGTTACCGGCCCTATTACTGTCTTCAACTACACCGTCTATGATATCATGGCTCCGACAGGAACCAACTATCTTGCCTTCATGTGCTGGATCGGACTGTGGTCACTGGTATTTCACTGGGTCTTGGCCATCACGAACTCATGCAACTGGCTTCGCTATGTCACGAGGTTTCCCTGCGATATATTCGGGTTTTACGTCGCTTTTATCTATCTACAGAAAGGAATTCAGGTGCTACAAGACCTCGGCGACCAGGAGCCATTCTACCTCTCAATCATCGTGGCCCTCCTCGTGTTCGTCGTCGCGTATATCTACGGCGAGTTGGGCGCCAGCAGCTTGTTCAGACACCCCGTCCGGGTCTTTCTCAAGGACTATGGGACGCCACTTACCGTCATCTTCTTCACCGGCTTCGTCTACTTTGGCAGGCTGAAGGGTGTCCAACTGGAAGATCTGCCCACAGGTGCTGCCTTTCTCCCCACGGCCGACCGCGGCTGGTTCATCCATTTCTGGGACATCAGCGTCGCCGATGTGTTCCTGGCTATTCCGTTCGCTATTCTGCTGACGGTTTTGTTCTGGTTCGACCACAATGTATCCTCGCTCATCGCCCAGGGTACCGAGTTTCCCCTACAAAAGCCCGCTGGTTTTCACTGGGATCTCTTTCTCCTTGGTCTGACGACGGGCATTGCTGGACTCCTTGGCCTGCCTTTCCCCAACGGACTCATCCCCCAAGCCCCGTTCCATACCGAATCCCTCTGCGTGACCAAAGTTGTCGCCGACACTGGCGAGCGCGGGGAAACCAAGGGCCACTACGAGTTCAAGGCCACGCGCGTGGTCGAACAACGTGTTTCAAACCTTGCTCAGGGTCTTCTAACCCTCGGCACTATGACGGGGCCGCTGCTTGTCGTCCTCCACCTTATTCCTCAAGGCGTGCTTGCCGGCCTCTTCTTCATCATGGGTGTTCAGGCCCTCGAGGCTAACGGGATCACCGCCAAACTTTTGTTCCTAGCCCGCGATGTCTCCCTAACCTCACCTTCCGAGCCGCTCGGACTTATACAACGCCGTTCTGCCATCTGGCTCTTTGTCGGCATCGAGCTCTTCGGCTTTGGCGCAACGTTTGCAATCACCCAGACCGTTGCGGCCGTCGGCTTTCCGGTATTCATCCTCGCACTCATCCCTGTTCGTGTCCTCCTCCTCCCGCGCTGGCTCACTCCAGACGAATTCTCCCTCCTTGACGGCCCCACCGCGAGCCCATTTACCATGGTGAGCGTCGGAGACACCAGCTACGGCGAAACGTCCACCCCAGACGCCCCCGATCTCCCAGGCGAACCCGGAAGCGAGGGCACCGCTAGGGGAGATCAAGCGATGACCAGCAGCGGGGCCTTGTTCCGCGCTGGCGATGCCAGTACGGCGGTGCAAAGTGAGGTGGCGTCGTTGCGTGAGAGGAGCAAAGAGGATCTTGCCGAGCAAGGCACGCTTCTTCGGAACGGAGGTGCAGTTGAGACGCAGAATATGAGGGCGCGCAAAGGGCAGTAGCATGTAAAACCTAATAGACACAGCAAGAAAACAGATTAGCGGTCGGTTGTACTTCTGTCACCCGTTTCCCAATTACAGGGAATAATATACGGTAACATGTATAATCTACATCCAGGGGCAGGAGATGAAGTTGGACTTGACTTACAGACATAGACGCAAAACACCTAGCCGAGCCAGAGAAAAGCAAGGACTTTTGCCCGTCCTTTTTTCTCGCATCACTTACATCGCCCGGTATCGACAGTTTAACTCCTGGCGTTACATTGTAGATCGGTAGACTTGATTTTGTTGAACTTTGTTGCGTGGCTTCGCGACGAGCACGAGGCTGCGGGTAGACCGAACCGACCTCAAAACAAAGCCTCGGTTAACGGCTCTTAATGAACGAGAATAGCGACGAGACGGTCGAAGAATATACTGATTGAGAGAGCGTCATCTATTTTGCTTTGGAAGCCGTTTGCAATGATGACGACAACCTCGGGCACGGCGCCGATCACTATCAACACCAAGCCCCTGACCGTCTCGACATTGCGAACCTGTCTCTCATTGATTACCACCGACACGCGCGCCGGCACGTTCATATCCATAAACATAAAGATTACTGTATATAGAGCGTCAGGAGATAGCTGTTTTACCCGCAAGGCATGCGAAATCGCCAGTGAGGAATACGAGCAAATAATAAACATAATTGTGGCCTAGCAATCAAAGACTTCATTAAACCGAGATAGTCTTGCTTGGTTTGCCCTCATCTACCAAAATTTCACTTATAGATGAACCAGGAAGCTCTATAGAGCAAGGGGCAATTCCTCAATCTTGAGCCAGTTCGTTTCCCAGGCGGACGGGCTCTGGGAACCCCCAGGGTGCGTTACCTGGTATTCAGTTCAGTGCATAAAGGCTTCACGTCCCTCCTCCAAACACCAGGAAATATGATGGTTGTAGGAGGAAAGCTTCGTCGACGCTGCCGCTTGGCGGTTCCTCCCTCCCCTTTCCTCCTCTCGCTAACGCTAAAGTCGGCGGTCGGAGTCCGGTGATAAACCCTAGGATGGGAATGGCAACCAGAAGGCATGTTACCTCCACCGAGCGCCCCCAGTCTTCCAAATGGTGGTGGCAGTAGTGGTGTCGGGGCCAAATCTTGATGACAGCTCTGCCGACCCGTTCTCCCGGTCTGATGCTCGATGCCACCGCCCGACGGCCGCCGAACAGATCATCCCAGCAGGCCATCTCACGCCTATGAGATACGAGGGAGCCGGACCTTGGCAAAAGGAGCAAGATCGTTTAGTGGCGAGCCTGTTTTGTTGGGTTGGAACACCTCGGCATCGCATAATCGGTAGATCACTCCGCTTCGCTGGCACCATGCCGAAGCGCGGACGGTGCTGGGATCCGGTTGATCTGGCGCTACCATCTCCTCAGGTTCTCGCACCGTTTCCCAGAGTGCGCTTCCTGGTCAAGGGCGGCACGGTTCATCATTCGCCGTGAGCACTAGGTCCAGCTCTTGCCGTTGTCGACCATCGCCGCCAACGCAATTAGAGAGTTGGCTGAAAGTTTGCCACGGATTACTTTGACAACACTGTTCTGGAGTAAGGTCTCGATACTGAACCTCAAAGGAATATTGTTCTGGGGTTGCCGATACCCTCCTGACATCTGCGGAAAGCCGAAGGAGGCAGGAGAGTAGACCTGTCAGCTCCTGCACCCTGGCAGTCTGGCAAGGGATGTCCTGTCGGCGGTATGGAGCACACCGTCGAACGAGCGATATTGGATTTGCGGCACCGATTCCATCCGACCCACCGACGTAGCAGCAAGTACATCGATGTACGGAGAATGTACTTTGCTGCGGCGGCGTGCCATATATTGCAATGATGCAGACGGGGAGCCCGTCATCGAGAGCTGAGCGAGACGGCGAAAGCCACAAGCTGCGCTCCTTGCGCGCGCAACCCCGTGAGACCCATTTTCGCCGGAGCGTGGACGAGGGTCTTCTTGGCCATCCAGGCTAGGCTCTCATCGGCGTCGATTTCGGGTAGGTGTGACGTCTGCCGGCCTCCTCGATCCCTTGAGCAGGCCCCCTGGCAGACAGAGCGAGGCTCCACTAGACAGCGCAGATAGATTGGAAAGCGACTGAGCGCAAGGGCTGGCAGTTGATTGCCAGCAGATTGACACCCGTTGCTTCCAAGGCAAGGCCAGGCCGGGCGAACTCAGGCAATAGGGCTCGCCAGTGGGGTCAAGCGAAGCTTGAGGCGTCGGGGTTGGTCCGCGAGAAGCAGCTCGCCTCCCTCCGAGAAGGCACAGCCGATTTAGCCAAAAGCACCGTAGATTGAGCGGGAAGCCGCCATAGCGCTCAACCAGGTCATGGGGGAAACATGCGAGCCAGGAATCGACCGGGAATTGCCCCTAGGAACACATGGTGTCAGTAAGGGCTGCGCAAAAAAAAAAAGACAGAAGAAACGGGAAAAGCTGAGAGCCGGATACTCGCCTAAAGTTGACTGCGCGAACTTCCGGAGACGCCCACGTCCAGCACCCTGCCAGGTACAGTTGCAACACCACGAACACATGTGAGTATCAGTTATGGAGATGGAGGCGCTAGCTAGCATCGGCACCGCGTTTGACGTCGCAGAATGCGGAGGAGGAGAAGCCCGCCGCGCCGCCCTTGAACCTTTATACGCTCTAGACGCAACGTTGAGAGCACATATGGGCGACTGGGAAATTTCATGCTACGCTCGATCGCCTCTGGAGCAGCGCTACTACCACTCACGCAAACGGAATTGGCAGGAAAGGCCGCGGGGTGGTGTCCGTACCAACGTTTGTCGACGTTGACGGGACGTCGTATCGAAGTGAAGGGTTGCGATGGTGGCTGACAGCCGACAGACAGCTTGCGCTCTGGTCCGTGCCCCATTCCTCCCCGGCTCACGATGGCGATCGTGCCCCTGTCGTCTCCTGGGCTCGTGTGGGCGGATGGCACTTGCCGCAACCTGCGCCCCTTTCCCTTTTCGGTGCCGTCGACCTCCAACCTTCGATGCTGGTCTATCAACGATCAGAGTGCGCTGAGATGTGCGAAGCAGCACACCGGCCTTGGCTCTGCCCACACCCGCCCCAGTCGCCTCCATCGCTAGGTGGTCAGCGGCGCTTTGATGGCTTTGGTCAGAGCCGTTAGTGGTGGGCCACACGATGTGCTGTATTCACAAACTCTCGCCTCTGGTGCGAGGCGGATGCCTGCACATCGCTGGATCTTCGTCCGTTTCGATCCCCCCCACCGGCTCCTTGCAGTAGCTACTGATTAACATGATCTTTCCCCGTCCCTCCGTTTCACCTGCTTGCCTGCCCCCTTCGCAGCTTTAGAGCAAATAGAGGAAGCGTCCCGCTCCGGGACCACCAGCAACTGTCCAAGCCAATATGAACAGCCGTGGGAGATTCTGGGGAATCTGGGGGGCTTCAATATCGCTGTCCGGGTCTGGGGAACGAAATCTCCGACAGGCTCCCATCAGCGACCTAGCTTGCGAGTGATCGCTCGGCAGTGATCGCTGGCTGACCATCAGGCACTACCTAACGTGGGCCCCGCTGGAAGGGGTGACGGGAAGGGGTGGCTCGCTCCCCGGCTTTATCGCACGGTACAAGACATGCTCCGCGGACCGCTACACGATGGCGGCTATGGGACTCGGCGCCGCCCTTGCTACCATGGTGTCTCGAGACATCGCCGCGCCCACCACGCACGAAAGGCCGCTGTCGCTTGCGTCGGGGGTGGAGATATGCATCTTCCCACCATGGCTGCCCACCATCCATCCACCTTCTGCACACCGACACGAGCTCTAGACTTGGCGGTCAGAACGCTGCGTCCTCGGGACACTCGTCGGGCTTGGGGGGCTGACTGCGGGATCGTGTCGCTCCTTTGACCTCTTATCGGCATCCTCCACACCATCTCTCTCTCCGCGATACCCACAACAAGTCCTGCGTCTCTGGGTGTCGGAGCGGTAGCGACTGGCATGCCACTAGTCACCAACCACCAGCACTGCGCCCGGGTCCCCTGCACGGCATGCTGTGCTCCTGTGCATGCGAGGCAATATTGTCAACTTGGCTGACATGGAGATTCGAAGCTCACCCACTCACGGCGGTTTTCGGTGGTCCTGTGCGCTCGAAAAACTCCTTCGAACGCCGTGCTGGCTCCGGTGTGTGTTGGGTTGCGATCTGACGAAGCGATCCGACGAAGCGATCTGACGAAGACATGGGATGCCGGTCGTCTCCTCCCTCCACCATCGCTACCGCCTCTCCCTTGACCCCTATTCCCTCAGGATCGGGAGGAGGGGTAAACGTACGCTCGGATAACTGCCTTCTTCTCGACTTGTTTGCCCAAGGCTTTCGGCTGCCGAATGCCCGTCTCCGCCGTGCTCCGTGCCCCGTTCCGCAAGATCCATCACGACATCGCTGCAGGCTATACCTCCCGCTAAAGGATGGAGGTTGTCATCCCAGCCATCCCAACCAGTGCGTTGTTACCCTCTGCAGTTTGTCAGATAGAAGACAGCACCAGCATGGACAAACTCCACTAGTTACACGGCCCAGACCAGCGGCTTGCAGAGGCGCCATCATCACTTGAGGAAGGAGCATCAAATTATGCACGAGATACCTGCACGTATGATCACTCATGGTGCAGGCGCGGAATCGAGGCTTTAGACCACCCTGCAGTGATTGTCTCTGGTGGGTGAGGCCCGAGACGAGACCTTACACTCCACCCTGCACGGGTTGCGCTCCATCAACCCGTCGCCCCCTTACCTCTGGTGCGTAGGTAGCATGCCAGCGATGTGGGCTTCAACCCGTAGAACTCTTGGGACTGGGCGGGGAAGACGAACGCTTGATGGCGGCGTGCTTCAGCCGGCATATGCCCATGATCTCCTGATGCCTCTCCTCCGCTATCAATGCTGCTGCCTCCTGGAAACGCCTGACAGCCTCTGACAGAAGGTGCAAAACGACGAGCATGGACTTGGTCCAACGGCGATTGACACGGAAGCATCTAAAAGCCAAATCAGGACGCGATAGTAGAATTGTATTCTCTACCGCTTGCTCCCCCAGTCTCAGGTGCTCCTTGAGTACCATGAAAGGGGGTTACGGCATTCCAGTGCTTGGTGACGGAAGACCCACGTTTTCGCTACATTTTTTCCTTTATTTTCCGATCAAACCCTGCCGCCCCGTTCAACCCAGGAGATCCAATTGGGATTGTGGGACGAGAGAGAAGGCTGATCTCGCCGCGACCTACTGACAGGAGAATGCCACGCTGAGAAGAAAGTTGGCACCAGTGGCACCTGAAGAAGAAAAAAGGGGTGTGTAACGAAGAATGCCACTGCGTGCTCCGTCCAGTACGACGTGTAAGACCGTTTTTTAGGTACGAGTAAACGGAGGGGATGCGGACGAGTGGGGGCAGAGGGCCGTGCTTCCATCAGCCCAGCCGCTGCCACGCGATGGGAGTTCAGGGGGGTTGGTAATTTCCCAAGCAGGAAACCTTCGAGATGGTCCGCCGAAGGTTCGTTCCCGTGTGGCTCCTGGCAGGCGCAAGATGGCTGTCTGTGCCACGCCAAGCCCACCACCGACGACCACCCTTTTCCGTCATCACCACCCAGACCTTTAAGCTTTCAGGCGCGGGGTTCGATCGGTGAATCGCTACTGGACGGCGACATCCCGGCCAGTTGGTTTGGAGCCGTGATTATGGAGGACCATCGCAGCAATGCCAGGCTCCAGCTGTGACACCATCGCGTTTCTTCAGCAGAATGGCGGCGGGTTGGTCCCCGTGCCTCCAATGTCTCCTCCCCATGGGGCGGGCCGTGGGCTCTCATGGACCGAGATGAAGCCGTGGTCGGCTGCAGCCAACCACAGCCCGCCGACCAACCTTTGTCAATCGCTTTTCTATCTCGAAACTCACCACCACGGCAGAGGTTTACGTTGCATGTATTGCAGGTTCAGAATCTCTCGCCTCAACAACTAACTTCTGGGCCGCCACCGAGCATTGGGCCGAGCGAAATTTGGCATATTCATGCCGATATGTTCCTGTCACGACGCTGGTACGTGTTTCGCCGTCTGGAAAGGCGGATGCAGGACTGGAGCGTTGCTGCTTCTGGTAGCAACGGGGGCTCCAGCCGGAAAGGGGGGGTTTGGCGCAAAGGAGAGGAGGGGCAGGCCGGCAGAGGAGGGTAACATCCCACCAAACCCAAACTCACTTCAGGCTGGCTCCTTTCTCTACGCTTCGAGCTTGGTGCCGACGGAAGTCGACATGCTGCGTCCGTTCGGCGAGCAGCACCACGCCCGGCAGTTCCGGGCGAGCTATCCCGTTGAGAGTGGACGTGCGAGGAATGAAACTTTCGTTGCTGTTGGGGGACGAAACGCTCAGGATTTGTTCTCGGTGAGTGAATTGGCCTACTGCCATGGATGTAATTCGCAAGGGAAGGGATGATAGGCACCTCTTCAGGATCTGTTGATAGATGAGCTGCCCTCTAATGGACGTTGGCGCATCCCTTACTTGCTTGCCCCATACGTGTGACCAGGCATGAGGGGGCTTGGGTTATCACCCTGTGGCGTTTGTCAATTAAATAAACCGTAGTTGTTACTATTTGTTTGTGGTAGGTTGTCTATGTACAAGGAAAGCCTCGGGGATGCGAGGAAGAGTGAATACGACTGCAGGGCCATCCATCCAATCCGTGATTTGAAAACACTCCTTTCCGGCCCAGATTGTTGTTATAAACTATGAGGTAGAATTTGTTTTCCACCAGGATATCTCCCAGACCCGAACCCCCCTGGGGAAGGAAAAAAAACAAAAGCCAAAGTTGCATTCCCAGACATAATACCATTGCACTGGACACCACCATTTCGATGCACCAAATCCATCCGGCCGCAAGGTAAGACGAAGCGAGCCCCCCAATCCATTTGGCCCCATGAAGCGGCAACTCAGCCACTGCCGAGCGCATCTCGCCCATCCAGATACCCCCCGGGGAATTCGTTCAGCCCCCTCTTCTCTCCCCCCTTCGCCAACCCCACCAGGCAGATTGAGCTGTCCGCCCGCAAATTGATGTACAGTACTGTACGATAACCGGAATAGTAAAAACAATGTCATATTTCCAACCTCTGGATGTCATCATGATAGACCCTCCTCACAAACACCCCATGCTGTAGCAATTTCAACCAGTTGCCCTCCCATTTGATATGAATCATGTAACACACATACACACGCGCCGTGTATAAAAGAGAAAACCAACATAGTCCATCCCTGCTAACTCTCGCGCAGAAAGCGTAGATACCAAGGGGGTGATAGTGTTGTTCCGTAACGTATTTTTGGGCTGTGAGTTGGGAGGGGAGAGCTGAAGTCGGATCAAGCCAAAATGAGAAGATTTTCGGGTATGGTATATAGTAGCACGACAAATACGTTTGGGTATTGATCCTCGAAGAAGCATTAAGGAACACCGGTGGGGAGAAACATATCCCAAAAAGCAGAAGAAAAAGAACCAGAAAACTCCCGGCAAGATAGACAGTGCCATTTCGTAACTAACATGGAAATATTCGTAGTGATCGATTGGTACTTTCGCATTAGAGCCAGTGCCCCTGCTTTATTTTCTCCGTTGCCGTATCTCATGTGTCAATATGCGTCGGTCGTCATATTCCCCCTTTTTACGCCGTGCTGCTGTAGGCAGCTGTTGCCGTGCTGTTTGCGGTGGCCGATCCTGTGAAGCTTCGTTTCCGCTTCAACCCCATGGGGTCCTGTGAATAGTCGTCATTGCGCTCCCCGGAGTTTTGGTTCTGGCCAATGCTGAGAGGGCCGCCTCCGAATGTGTCTCTCATGGGAGTCCTCGAGCTGGAGCTATTCATGCTTGCATGGAAGGCCTGAGAGAAATCATTCGGCGGGGCAATGGGAGCGCTCATTTGGGGCATGGAATAGTCAGCCCCCGAAGACCTAAAGCCGGGCGTTCTGGGTAGCGAAAAGTCGACGGGCGCGGTGAGAGGCGCTGACGGGAAGCTGGCTGTGTAGCTCGAGGATACCCCGCTTAGTTGGGATGACGACGGCGTCCGTGGCCCTGGAGAGTGCGCTGAAGGTTGGAGGTTACCTGATCCCACAGCCGAGGACCTAAACTGGTTCCTCAAGTCCAGGCCTAGGGGTAGAGATGCTGAGGCGGCACGGATACGCGACCCTCGTTGCTGATTGGGTTGTAGGCTGGAGGGCTGGAAATTCGAGTACATGTGTGTTGGAGACTGGACAGTCGAGCCTGAGTCTTTGCAGTCAGCACCTCGTTCAGCACAGTAGAGGAACATGCGGTCGTGCTCACCAGAGTAGTTACTCGAATCATAGCCGCCGAGTCCTCCCGTTGACCTGCCGCTCATTTGATCTTGCTGATAAAGTCCCGGCTGCTGCCCGCCCATCTGTGGGGAGTTCCCGCCGTGGTAGGTTGTGTAGTCGATCGAATCGCCTTTCCACGACATGCTAGACCTCAGCGGCGATTGAAGGGAGTCGGACCGTGACCTGTTCATCGTCTCTCGGAGTTGAAGTGGCTGCAACGGGCGTATTTGCTGTCGCGAGTGGTGGCTGTGCATTTGCATGCTCGAGTCGAGGCTGGGTTGCCGCGCGAATGGGTTTGATGTACGCGGACCGGCGCTCATGGGCCCGGACATGTGACTGGAGTAGCCGTATCGGTCGTTGGAGGACGGTGACATAGGGGACAAGATGTCCGGGTTACTGAGAGTCGACGAAGGGTTGAAGCCAATGCTGCCAAAGGCTGGGCTAAGGCCGGTTGGCGAGAGATGATCGTCGCCTTCGCCTCGCCGCACGTCCACCATAAGAGGTCGCATGATATGGTCTGCGTACGATGATCCACCAAAGTCCACAGGTGAGGTGATCGGTGTTCCAAGTCCGTGAACAGCGCCGTATGGGGAATGGAGCGCCTGGACGTTATCGAAGTCATCAGGAACCGCCCTCATCTTGATCATCCGGTCGCGGTCGTCGGCTGTCAAGCGCTTGATCTTGGCCCGCCTTATCAACCATTGTTAGTATGGGGTTGCTCTCAAAAGCGGGTGACTTGGATACACTACCTGTTTTGGAACCAAACCTGAACTTGCCGGGGGCTCAGTCCAGGGATCTCTCGCGAGAGCCGCTCTCGGTGCGCTGCGTCTGGGTGCGGTTGTTTGGCAAACTCGCTCATTAGAAATCGAGTTTGTTGGTGAGTGAGTCTGTGAGGGATTAGCTCATGATCCTATTGCCGGGTTACGTGTAGAATGCACCGCGACTTACCTGAAGCGCTTCATCTTCCTTCGTTGGGCAGTCCTCTCAGCGGCGGTCTGGGGCTGAGTTGGCGCTTCGCCATCTCCGTCCCCTTCTATCATCTCTTCGTCATCTAGAACGTCTTCTTCCTCGTCCTTGATTGCAGGCTGCGCTTCATTGGTAGGCTGGCTCGGCGGGACTTCAGAGCCCTGCCCAGTTGAGGAAACGGAGCTCAGGGGGTTGGATGTTAGCGAGATAGCTGGCGTTTCGGTAGACGCGAGGGACTCTTCGTGAGCCGACTCCTCCGCTTTTGTCGCATATTGTTCTCCCCGGCTCTCTGTCTGCTCCGGATTCGGTGACTGCTGTTTTGGCTGACGCAAGCCCAGGGGATCTAAACGGTGCCCGACTGGCGAGCCCTCCTGCTTAGGCTCAATCTCCAGAGCATTGCTTGGCGCGGTCACACTCCGGGGTTGGGCTTGCGTGTCTGCGTTGTCCGTCGAACTGGCCACATGGTCGTACGGCTGCGAGAATAGGTTGTTGTCTCCTGGGGGGAGAAATGAGTACTGCCCCTGCCAGTCTGACTGCGACACGGAGTCGAAGTGGTTCGACATGCGTATGCTGTCCGCGGACTTGTGGAAAGTGGTCTCGAACTTGCTGCTGATGGACCAAGGGCTCTGCTCCGTAGCGTTTTGCCTGGAAACGAGCATTGGAATGAGGTGTCGGTCTTGGATAATAATACTGAAGTTTCGTCCGGGTTCGGTGGACAGCTACCTCGCCCTAGCTGTGGGCTTCGGGGCCGAAGATGACGCCGAAAGATGAGCGATAGAGTGACGATGTTGAGCGAGCGTCGGTGCTGCTCCACGGTGCGGGAAGATCAAAGGAGACGAGCGCACATCACAAACCACGTCTCTAGGTAGGCAGATCTCGTACCCTCGAGTGGCCGACTCCGGTTCGCGCGGAGATCTCGACCAGTAGATCCTCGTGGGCAAAGACTGGTAAGGAGCCAGGCGGTGTCAAAACAAAGGGGGCGATGTTCGTGTTCCTTTCCAGTTTCTCTTTGAGGTGTTTCCCGTCTGCTTTACCGGCTTCTCTGCAGATCAAACCAGACAGATACTTCGAGGGGGAACGGCAACCAGGCGGGTTCAAGTGTATGCTCCTGGGGTCGATGTGCGATGCTTCGTGCGAGGGGGAAACCAAATCCGCCAGTCAAAACGAGGACAAGACAGTGTTGCAAGGTATTGTCAACGTAGTTAGGTCGCCAAGAGTCGCCACTGTTTTGCGAGCAGTGTTGGGCCAGGTCTTCATCAACTGTGGTAGACAGCCTTGCTAAGTCTCTCGAACGAGAGAATTAGAGTCGTAGTCGAGTGAGTGTCGGTGGGGAGGAAAAGAGTGTGGCTTCGTCCTAGGGCCGCAGAGGCATGAGCATGTCTTGTATGAGTGGGAAGGCAAACACGGTGCTCGGTGGGTTCGAGTGCCTCTTGAGAACGGACTAGGCCCGGGAGCTATGGGAAGCTTTCGAGGGGATACCCGTGGTTGTAATAAGGCCGCTGCTCAGCGCCCTGCTCTTAGTGTAGGACAGAGGCAGGATTAATACCGGAGGGCCCAGTCCACAGTCGACGCGGAGAAATGTCGAGGCAGCATCCGAATAGGTACAGGACAGGGACTGCACGGGCAACCGCAACTGCAACCGCCGCAACAGCTGATGGCAGGTGCTGGTACCTGGTACCTGTGCCTGACAGAGGCCGGTGGCTATAGCGGCAGGTCTGCTCGCGGGCTGTCTGAAAGGGATCCTCGAATAGAGGCAAGCCGCAAGCTATGGCCATGGGTGACCATAATATCAGGTTCCCCAGAGCATGGCATGGCTGAGCCACACCGTTTGTTCCCCACTCACTCGCTCCTGGAGTCTCCTGGAGTGGAGGGAGGGTTGACACGAGAAGCAGGGCTATATCGAAGAACCTGGGCCATAGAACTCTCGGCTGAATGGCTAATGCCGTGCTCAGAGGGCAATGGAGCCAACGAGGGCCACCTGCCACGCAAGAAGGGAAAGCAGGCTGAAAACGGAGGGGAGACGGGAAACGGAGGGTGCCAAGGCGAGCGAGCAACAGTGGGAAAGGCCGCTAAACAGGCGAGGGGGAGGCTGCCGCAACAACACGCGCTGCTGTCGCCCGGCATGGGGCATGGGGTTGCGAGGACGCACGCATGCATGGAGCTGGACAGGACCAGAGGCAGGCGGGATCGCGTTGGACCAATGGCGTCCACGCAAACATCCGACACCTACGGGGACGAGACAAGGTCGTTCAACCGCGGGCTTGCGGGAGAGCACCTGGGATGGGAAGACACGCCGCCTGCCTCATCTTCTGTGTCTGGAAGACACGGATTCCCACTATCTTACCGGGGGATACGGACCAAACATGGCCGCTGGGATGTGCTAGAAGGGGAAGACGAGGCCGGTAGGTAGGCACGTAGAATACGGACTATAGGCACTCGTTGAGAAAGAGAAAAGGTACAGGCCCTGTGCATGGCATCTCGGTTGGGACATCAGGTCTGGTTGTGGCTGATTGGACCCCCCCTGGTACATTAGTTCTGCGTCAACTCCACGGAAGAAGACATGACCGTTGTTGAGCTTGCTCCCGCCCTTGAGCCAATCGCGGGGCCTCGCGATCGATGAAGGGGGTGTGGTGCTTGCTTCTCAGTCTGCGGGGCAAGCAGAAGAGGGGGGGGGGGGGGTGGGCTCAGATCGGAACACAAAGCGACAAGGGAACCCTCGAGGGCTCGCTAGCAGGGACGACGACCACGGCAAGAAACGGCTGTTCCCAGCAAATTGGAGCAGCAGGCCTCGAAGCGGGATTCTGGGTCGAGATTTGTGAGTGGTACCTAACCCTGGCAGGGTCAGCCGGAGGTGGCGGCGGCAGGGGGGAACGATGGGAAGATCACTGATGAGCAGATCTCTTCCTTGCCGACATCTGATCCCAGGGCCTAGGAGGGGGACGGGGGGACAAGCAGACAGGGCAGGCAGGTGGTTTGGCTGGTTCTTGCATCCAGCTCCGTGCCCTCGCAGCGCACAGTGATCTAGGCTTGGAGGGACAGGTTTGCGTCGAACGCTTTGTTTGAGCGCTGTCCGCCTCGGCGCTCTGCTGCCATCTTGAGCGAGAAGAATCTCAAACCCCTGGCCCGCGTCGTCTCGGGACTGCTGCGCCGTTCTGGGCTTGAGTGCCTAATCACGGCCATGTCCAGCAGCGCACACATCCGCCTGCCCGCTGATGGTCGCGGGTGGAAAGCGTGACGCAGATGCGGCATTTGTGACGGCTGCGCCGTGGCATATCATTTGCCTGTCTTCTTCCCCGCGATGGTCAATGCCGACGCTCGTGAGCGCGGGCTCTGGGATTCCGGGGAACGGCTGCCACAGGCATCTCAGGAACAGGAACAGGAACAGGAACAGGAACAGAGACCAGCCAGGCAAGTCGGGGCCTGGGGGAGTCTGCCCGAACAAGCCGCAGGCTGATATGGTGTGCGACCTCCTGGACCTCGAGTGGGCTAGGCTCGGTGGGGTTTGGTGGAACTGGACGCTGGAAGATACAGGACGAGGTGGTAAGCCTGTGAGTGAGGCAAGGTGTCGTGCAGCAGAGCGTTGCATCGAGCAGCGCGACGATGCGAGAGAGGTGCGTCGCGCTAAGGCGACCAGGGTTGGTGGGCTCGGTGGGGCTGGAAAGGTGCGCTCTCCCAACGGTGAAGTGGAAGCTTCTTTTGCCGCCCCGCTCCTGGCGTGCATCTATCCCCACGATAGATCCAGCGTCTGTGCATCGGAGCGCAAATGTCGCCAACAGGGGAGATGGCGCCCACGAGCCCACGAGCGTTGAGCGCCCTCGGGCGCCCGCCGCTGCCCACCTGCTTTCACCAGGGGCTGGCTGCGGGAAGTCAGCCGGCGTGTGGGAGACAAGGCAGATGGGCGCTGTCCGACTCGTCGAAACAGCATTGTGCAGATTGTCTAGCGCAATGCTGGCGAGATCCCACCCGCCCCCATATGCTGGGTTCAGTGGAGAAGTAATTTTTTCCCATCTCGCCTGGCATCCTTCTAGTCGCCTTCCACCGCAGCAGCGATCGGGCCGTGCAAATGACGGCATACATTGTTCGGTGGGGGCGTTCTGAAGGCTGCTGTTGGCTGGCTGCTTCCATACCTCCTGCCCATAATCGGCTCCGGGGCTTCGACAACGATGTGTTCAACACGTAGTTACAGATTGGTATCTGCCAGAACCGCAGCCTCGGCAATTGCGTGTATGCCTCGGGCGGGCCTTGTTGCGAGGTATAAGGCACATAAAACGAGGCAGTCGAGCCGCGGATGAGGACGAGGAGGGAAAATGAGCGAGCGAAATGCCGTACAAGGTACCAGGAGCAAGGTCAGATGTACCAAGCCGAGGCCCGGCGCAATTAGACGCAGAAGTGTATGTAGGCCGACCGACGACAAATACCAACTAGACTTCAGCTGGCAAGAATTTCAACGCTGCTGGACCGGAATGTCCTCACACACACTTAAGACGCCGTGTTCCGAATGACAGACAGGCACTTTCTGAATTCCCGGGCTGTTCTGGAGCTGAGTCTTACCTAGCTCTCTCCGCGTCGAAGCAAGGTGTTAGCTCGATTACCTCTGGTCGCACTCGCCGCGGCCCCAGATCTGTCACCGGTAGTGCGTGCTCTGGGCTGTAACTGCCGTCAAAACTATGGTGGATGGGCGTAGAACCTCAAGATGCGAGCGGAGCAACTGAGCGATGACCTGTAGCCCGATTAGGAAGGTGAGCACCCCTACAGCCTGTGTTCTGTGGTTGACCAGTCGTAAGACGCCGCTTGCAGGGCACGTTGGGAGAGATGGTTGGCAGCAGCTGCTTCAACGCAGGACCTGATTCTCTTTTTCGTTTCTCCCAAACTTGCTCGGTGATGACCGTGCAGAGTGACCAGGGATTGCTTCAATGCACAGTCTTTCTGCTTCTTTGGCTTAGCGATATCCGTTGTGTCGACATTGACGTTTCATACTGGCCAATTGAGGTTAGCATATCATGGAAGTTATACTTTCTCCCTAGTAGGTGATCTTGTTCGCTAGGCGATGGGCACCCGGCTCGTAATCTGTGTAGGGTTGGGGAAGTGATGTCTGCAGAAACCCGTCAGATTAAGGACCAGGCGTGTCAGAATGGAATTTTGCCTAGACTGTTCTGCGCCGTGGCACCCGTAGCAAACTGGACCCGTTTGCCTTTCTTCGCTTGCAAGGGCTTTGGCATCGTGAAAGCCACACGGCACAGGTACAGCAGTGCACCTGGCCGTAGCCTACGCCGTTCCCGGCCACCGATACCGACAACGTTTACGAAAGGTCGGTTCGCCAAATAAGCCTCTTCAGGTTCACGTCAGCATCGCCTGCTCAAGACCCGGCTCATCTCATCTCTTGCAGACCGGGGGCCGGCATCACAAAACGCCGAAGGGAGCAGGTAAGCAGAGATGGTCGAACCGAGATCTGGCAGGAAACTAGTCCCCGTACGTGCCGTTGGTCGGCGGTACCTGAGGCAGGGGAGAAAGTGACTGCTTGTTCGATGCGGGCTAGGTAGGTCGCAGAGTGTAACGGTGGCCGGCAGCCGAACGACGCCATGCCGCTATGGGCCATCTGTTTAGATCCGGTGCTGCGCCGAGGATTGGCGCTGAGTCTCGTCGCGAGGCCCCGGTCGTGAAGAGCCATGGGACAGGTGCCGGTGTTCGGCCCGCCGCCTCTCGACGTTACCTGCTGACGGCATTTCCGGGTTTCCATGTGGCGGTCTGATGTTTTCAAGACTTGGTGAACCAGAACCATGAAAGCACAGTGACTGGTGACCAGGCAGTACCGGAGATCAGTGCCAGGTACATGCAGCACTGACACAGAGACTGCCGTCAAAAGATATCTAACACTGCCTGCAAGCAAGACGGAATTCGATTGTAGGGTGAGGTGAACGGACATGGATCTGTGTTGGACTGCACTACGGACTACTAGCCGACGCGACGTTGACTAAGTCCTCCAGTGGTTCAGCTGTTCCGACATGGGTCCCGTCCGGGGGAAGTTAGGGAGGATCAAGGATCGGGTTGGTTGGTGTGCCTTGCAGTAGTAGCAACAGCAGCAGCATTCGACAGGGCCTGAGGTGCACACCATGAGCGCCTTCCTCAGCACTCCCGGCTCCACCATCTGGTCACGGACGCCACGGGCAGCAGCCCGCCAGATCCAATCTGATTGTCTGAGTCTCGCCCAGGCTCCGTTCTCTTCACCTGGCTCGTGCGCACTCCTCTCCCTTACCCCACCCCACCATCAACCTCGACAGCTTAACCGTGTCCCGCGCTGCAAGGTGGGAAGCTGGTTTCTTGCCAGTGAGCGTTGAGAAGCCGTTTGTCTTGCTATCTTTAGAGGGCCTCCCGCGTGCACACAAACACGCATCGAGATGCCGCGCTGCACCTCGAGGGCATCGGAAAAAGTAACACTCGGGGCCGTCGTGCTCATCTCCGCAGCTATTTTCGCAGAGGCACAGTTTACACTCCTCGCTATTCTGAGCATGTCTCAGATTCCGCCGGTGGCTTGCGACAGGCTAGGACCAGGATGACATCGAAAAGCAGGAAACGGCTCCGAGGGCATATGCCATGGATGGGTGGGAGGCGGCAAACGGCGCACCCACGTGCTGTTTCATTGCATTCAGACCTACCTAGCATCGAGCAGGCTGCCCGCGCAACCCGCACAACCCGCACATTGTCCTTCCGCATCAAGTTAACTGCAGGCTGGCGCAAAAGTCGACGATCCACGGCGGGATAGGTGAGCCTGGCAGGTGATAGGGGTTGTCTTGGACGCTGGGGCGTATAAGGCTGAGGAAAATGCCTAGGAGGAGTGGTGCCCGCAGGATGGCTCTTTTCACTCATTCCCGATGGCATTTCCCTCATGGCTGCGCATTTTAAGGAATACCAACAGATTACCGCTGGTCTCTCGCTTCGTCTTGCTGTTCGCTTTTATCCTCGCGTAAGACGCTTACTAGCCATCCGCAACCGCTGCGCATAACGTTCGGGGCTTGGCCTCACACCCTCACTATCCCGCCGGCAGGCGGCTTTCTACCCTACCCAACGGCAGGCAACTGGCTGTTTTCAAGAGGAGTCGGCGAGTCGTCGTCAGCGCAGTCTGCCAAGCCCTCTGGATGTTTGGGAACTGACTGAGATTTACCAGTGTCGCACAAAACATCGAGCAACCGTGTTGGTCGCCCAGTCAAGTCGCTTGGCTTGCACGCGTGCCTGCATTTGTGGACCGTGACGACAAGTCTTGTACGATTTGCGAAATTCCAGGAACCCCGGCGACGGAGCCTCTTATTGAGTATGCAGCAATCCGCAATATCGACCAATGGGTTGGCCTCCCAGCCCTCTCATAGCCGTCTCCACGAGCCCAGCACGAGGGAGATGGAACGGCACCAGATTCAGGGCAATACAAATCTCATCAATCCAATATTGGTTGCCAACGTGCTGGAAGAGAGCGAACTGGAAAGCCTCACCACCCCAGCCTCCCCCAGTTTCCCTACCCCGGATTCAGCCGCCACATAGTTCGGATCGCGAACAAGTCACGTTTGGATTTTAGAACAGCAATCGACTATCAGATCATCAACCCTCGAGCTTCCGCTCGTTCATCCCTTGGTTCTGCCTCACAGCTTACAATGATGTGACCGATCCGGTATCCCCCCGGATGATCAGCTTTGCTCCCGGAAGATGGCTTTGCCAGTGCTCGCTCATCTTTTCCCGCATTTTCCCACGATCAACACATCATGCAAACGGCTCGATGAAAGAGGCAGTCCCATCATCGACGGCCGGGAGGACGAAAGTGAGCTCCTCCGACGCGTCTGGCACGCGGCTCAGCGTCATACGGGGACACTCTCCGTTACCAAGTCCCATTTGCCCGTGAAACCGCCCGAGTCAGAGTGACTCAGTTGGGAGGGCAAATGTTGACTTTGCGGTCTCTTCTGTGCCTGTCAATCGGGCCGCGCCGCTATCAGCTGGAGCGCTCGCTGCTGGCGTCCCGTGATAGGACGGTACATCCCGATGTATTGGACAAGCCGTAGCCAACCAAACCGAGCGGATGTTTTGGATGTGCAACATCGCGCAGGTCCCGTCCGGTGCGTCCGGTGCGTCCGGTGCGCGCAAGCCCCAAGTCAAGCACAATGGGGCTGGCCTGTCCGACAACGCGGCTTCCTGTCAGCGAGGCCGGATCCACGCTGCGCCTACAGCTGTACGAAGTACAATTCTGGACATCGGCCCCCTCCCCAGCCATTCAAACGTTGACGGCTAAACCCTCTCGGCCATTGGCGTGGCTCATGTCCTGGAGCTCAATATATATCGGCGTATTGTCAAGTACAGGATAAGGCCGAGCTGCACCGTCTTCAGAGCCTGCCCGAACCACCAGGCCTGCCCGCCGCCGCGCCAGGCATCATATTAATATCAACCCGTGTGGATTGCATGGTCAAAGTCGGGTGGCTCTACGCGTCGATTCGTCCACCAGCAGAATAGCTCAGGCGGCCTTGGTGCAGCGTCTTGAAGCCTTCACACACCTGTATCATCAGCTTTGTGGTGGATGATTCCTGTGCATCTCTCTGCAGACTGCATGCCTGTGGGGTTACCGCCGGGGAAGTCAGCGGCACGCGGTCTAGCACCATCAAAAGGCCCAATATCACAACATCCATCACTGCGTTAGACCTGCCTTTATCGGTATGGTTACCAGCTTTCGCCAGGCGCTTTTCGTCGGACGTCGGGTTGCGAGATGGTCGTGACATACGAGTCCGCCACGCGATACACAGCGAGCGGCGAGGTGGACTCTCTCATGCAGAGCGAACGAGACGAGTCCCGCCATGAGGTCTGCGATCTGCACATGATCTGAGTTGTAGGGTGTACTGCAGAGCATCAAGTGGTGTATTACTGGCTGGGCTTTTTGAGGCATCGCGTCTGCATGAGCAAAGGGGTGCCTTTGATCGTGACGGAGCATCATTACGGGGCACGTGGAAGCTATCCCGTCTCCCGTCCCCAGGTTTCCGTCATAGCCATCTCTTTAGCCGTTCCCTCACGCCTCACCGAACACCCCTCCCAACCTCTCCGTCGGCGAGTTAGCGGCTTGCAAGGTCGACAGCACTTGCCATTGTACTGAATTGTGGCAACGGGAGACCCTGACCACAATTACGTCTCACCCCACGACCCCAGAGGTCAAGAGCCGACGTCTGGGACGCATATGCATATCGAAAATGAGCGAACGATCAGTCAGTACCTAGCCGTTACACGGGCAGGACTTGGGGGCCCAAAGCTCCCCAGTTCAAGGTGGTGCATGTTATCCTTGGCTACCTGCAAGCGGTGAGGAGAGGACATACCGCCTCGTCGGCCTCATGGTAGCGCTGAACCGGGCCGCCATATTCCTGAAGGGCTCAGTCTAGCATTGTTCCTCTGTCCATGATGGATAGTCTAGCAGCCGAGACAGCGCCTGCAGAGACTGAGAACTTTGCAGAGCTATGCCACCATAACTTGCTTTCCCACGGGTCAGTCTGGCCCATCGCAAAGGCGAGCTGGTGTTTCAAGCCACAGTCGGCTTCCGGGCAGCCTCTGTCACTATTCTTAGGGATTTTCTACCATTCCCCTATTGGTCGCTCGGGAGCAGGTGACAGAAAGAAGCCGGCGGATAAATGCCAGTCAGGAACAGAGGCTTTCTTGCTCCGTCTGCTCTGGCGGCACGCAGCTTGTCGGCTCGAGCGAGAAACGCCTCCGGCTCTGGCTCAGGATCTGCCTCCGGTATTTGGTTTCCACACCAAACGCGAGTTTATTGGCCCGGTTTGAGCTCTGCCAACCTGGTCATCCGCCCAGCTTCAACTGGCCTTCCTCTTTTTTTGTGTCTTTCCCCTCACGATATGTGATCGAGCTCTAGCTCCTATCGTCAGTCACCACCCTTAGCAGAGCTGGAGCGGCACGGAGCGGGCGAATGGGGACGCAACGTTCCTGAGCGAAGCATACCGCCATGCGTCTTCCATGCATAGCATGGAGCTGGCGCAGGAACCACTTGCCATTTTTGGCATGCTTCGAAGAGCTCCGTATCGTGAGCCCGTTCTGGTGTTTCTTCTCCCCGATTCACAGCCGTCCTGCTCGTCAGCTGATGAGATGGACGGCCATAATGCTTGGTCGCCATCCCCGCTCGAGGAGACAAGCTCCAGCGGCAACTGCTTGCTCGGGTCGGTCTCCGAGACCGCCGCTACGAGGTTCCACGCCGCTCGTAACCCCCTTTGTACCAGCAACTTGACACCAGTCAGTCCCCGTCCCAGAAATATACCCCTATAACACGATCGCGCCTCCCTCCCCCATCCGGATGACGGGTCTCCCACAGCGTTCGCGAGTCGCGTTCTGGCACGTTACGCGGCTGAGCTTGCGGTCTCGGTCAGGGCCGCAGAATTGTGTCTTACCCTCTGCTTCCCGCCCGCTTCCAGACACATGTCATGGCTCCTGGGCAATAAATTTATATTGACTGGTTCGTGCTTGGTGTCAAATATGGGGTTTGCTCGTGCGTTCCTGAACAGATTGCTGCTGCAGAAGCCGCCTTCTAATCATCCCCTGGCCTGGTTCTTTCCGCATCGTCTGCATGGTTTCCCTTTGTCTGCCCGTCCCTCTCTCGCCCTAGACAGACCGAGCGGCTCAAGCTTTCCACCACCCGCCTCCTCAATTAAGCTCCCCGCATTATTCCACGAAGCTCACCACCTCCCCTGCTTCCTTTTCGTTCCTGGTGGGGGTATAGGTGGCTGGTGGAGTAGCTCCATTCTCGGCCCCTCCCCCCCTCCTCCTCGCTTTTTTGCCCATCACGCACATGCGCGGTTGGCGTTGCTCGGTTCCCTCCCACACAAGGGGGGTGGCCCGGCTGAGTAAACCCCCGAGCGTTGGGATGCCGGAGCGGAAAAGCAACGCCCACGACTGGATTTACATTGTCATTCGAGCTAGGTCAGGCAGGCCAGACCTTCAAAGGAAGCGACTACCTAGCTTAGGCCGAGCCGGTCTCGCGTGTCAGCTGCGCAAGATTTGAGAGAAGGATTATGTTCCATCGTCGTCTCTGGTCATGGTTCCCCGCCCTGTTTTTTTCTTCTTCGTTCGTTCGTTCTTTGGTCTGCCTCCCCCCCCCCCCCCATTTTCCCACGGGGGTTGAATGCCCGAGGCTAACCCGGCAAGAGCCCAGGATCAGGGGCGTACCATCTAGAGCGAGCGGCCGAGGCCCTGCGTGCTGGTGTTTCCCCCTCTCTGATCTGCTCTGTCATCGGTCCCCGCCCTTCCGCATCGAGAGAGAGCGGTGAGGTTTATCATGCGGTTGAGGGCTGGAGACGTTCATGCTAAGCAAAGCCGGGAGAATATTCCGAGTGATGCCTTGTGTGACATGGCCGCATCACGTGCCGACCTTCATGACGGGGTTGTTGTTTGCAGTGTCGATGGAGTTGCTGTCGTCGTAGGTATAGTCTAGATAGGTGTGAAATTGGACGCTGCGTCACAGCGTGATATTATTGCCTTTGCACTAGATTCCCGGTAACAAGATACCTACCCTCCTACCTACTCCTGTTACATCCAGACCTATTGGATTCTAACGGCCGAAAATGATCGTTGGAAGAAAGGGAATAGGGGTGGCACGTCATACTTGAGCAAACACGGAAATTTCTCAAAAGAATGAGACCGCGAAGATACACTGAGTTCATACAGTGGGATTCGAAACTATCTGAACGTGGCTGGTCTGTTATTTGGCATTTAAAGTTCAGGAAGAATGGTATGTTGTCATATTATGGACTGGCTCGAGAGGCCTCTATGTAAAACAGGCAAATGCTGGTATCATCTAGTAATCGTAAAACCCCTTTCCACTCTTCTTCCCGAGCCACCCAGCATCAACCATGTTGCGCAGGAGCACGCTCGGGCGGTATTTTGAGTCGCCCGTCTCCGTGTGGAGTACCTTCATGATGGCCAAGCAGGTGTCGAGGCCAATGAAGTCGGCCAGCTGCAAGGGACCCATGGGGACGTTGGTGCCATTCTTCATGATGGCGTCAATCGAGTCGCGGTCACCAACACCCGTGTCGAGACAGATAACGGCCTCGTTGATATATGGCATGAGAATCCGGTTGGCGAGGAAACCGGGCGAATCGGCCGAGACAGAGGCGATCTTGCCCAGCCGCTCGCAGAAAGCAACGGCGGCGTCCAGGGTTGCCTTGCTCGTCTGGAGCCCGCTGATGATCTCGACACCCTTTTGAATAGGGACGGGGTTCATGAAATGAGTGGAGACTACTCGAGAGCTATTGGTCATGTCGGTTGGGTCCAGGGTGGTAGCGGCAGCGATGCGGGTGATGGAGATGGAGGACGTATTAGTAGCCAGAATGGCATGCTTGGGGCATATTTGTGCCAGTTTGGAGAAGATATCAAACTTCAAGTCGGGAATCTCTGGAATGGCCTCGATGACGAAGTCGACATCGCCAAGCGAGTCAAGGGATGTTGCCGGAGTGAGGAGAGCACGAGCGGCGTCTGCCTGCTCCTGTGTGATGCGCTGCTTTGCTACATCCTTGGCGAGCAGTTTCTCTAGTATTTGTTTTAGCAAGTGTATATCGTCGAGGATCAAATGTGCATGTCACCAACCTGCAAATGCGATCCCCTTGTCAAGAGACTTTTGCGACGAGTCCACCAACGTCACTGGTACCTGTGCTTTCACGGCGGCAACCAGGGCAATTCCAAGACCCTAAACGAGGCAGATAAGATAGAGGTTAGCCAGTTCCCAGGCTATATACCTTAAAATACTTGGGAGAGCTTACCATCTGTCCAGCCCCGACAACACCCAACCGCTTCACCTTCACATCTCTTGCGACGGTGGTGCTGAAGAGACGTAACCGGCTGGGCAGCCGAAGGGCTTGTCTAGCCGCGATAGCAGAAACCATGATTGATACTGTGGTTCAATACAATATTCAATGGAGCAAACGAAAGCTCCAAGAACAAGAAGTGGACGTCGTGGAGAGAATGTGATGTCGACGGTGATCTGGAATGCGGCTAACCTCGGCTTCAGGACGATGAGCCGGTCCCCTGCCTGCCGAGCTGCTGCACGATAAGTGGGGTGCCATGTGAACGAGTGACGGGAGTCAGCACGGGCCCACATGGCCATTAAGCAATCGCTGTCAGCGACGCGTTACGCGACGGGCAAAACGCGTCTCAGGCCATGCCAAGCACCCACAGGCATTCATATCTCATCCTCACCAACAAGATCAAACGACAACTTGGAAGCCAATTGCCGCAACACGAGTGCGACGGGCTCACATGCTGGAATTGGAGCGCATTCGGTGATCTCTGTCCACAATGGAGGCTGCAGACCTTAGCAACAGCAACGATGTGGTGCATCCCGAAGTGCGGGCGCACATCAACAGCCTGGTGTCAGCTGTAAGCCGTGGCTTCCCGCCTCCCAAACCCCAGGCTATGCGCCCCTGCTGACTCTCGTCGTCTACAGCTTGGTGGATTGAGCGTTGATGAAGAGGATGGAGGTTACAAGCTCGGAGACGACGCCCTGGAGGTTCTGCGTGACCTGAAGCGATGGATCCGGTTTTACGATGAAAAGACGAACCGTATGGACGTTGCGAGATGCCTAGCTGAAGCGAACCTTGTCGGAAACGATCTACTACAAATTCTGGCGACATGGCCGGCCAATTCTGGCGATAGCCTCTACAAATCCAAGATCGCTCTGGCCTGCTTCGAGGTGATGGTGCCCCTGACATGGCCGATTGAAAGGGACCGTGAGACCATGACGGTCAACCACCATCGTCACTTGCCTGTGCTCCAGCTCGCTCAGCTGGGGTACAAGCGCGCCATCCTCAACTTCGATGCTGCTCCTATTCTCGGTACCGCAGTCAGGGTGGCGCTTCCGTCCATGGCAATGCCCATCGGGGATCGAGCCCCAAGGGATCAGGGAATCATCAAGCTCATCTTGTTCTTTCTGAGGAACATTGCGATGATCGGTCCACCTCCCGGCCTAAAATACGAAGGGGACGAGTCCCAGATCTCCCGGTCGACGTTGATCGACGCATTCTCTTTCCAAGACATTTTTCTCGCCCTCCTGACGATTGCCTCGAATATGGGCGAGGATTTCCGGACCGAGGATGTGATTGTCATGGAGACCATATTCCATCTCGTCAAGAGAGTGAGCTCGGCGAAGCTCTTTGTCAGCGAGAAGGAAGTAAACAAGGCGAAAGCTAATGAGCTTTCGGCTGCCATGAGCAAGGAGGCTGCTATGCTGAGGTCGTACAATAAAAACGCTCCGACACGCCACAGTCGTTTCGGTACCATGATATGGGTGAAGCGGGAGAGCGGAAAGCTGTCGACTGTAACTGGTCAGGATGCCCTGCTAGATCCCGCAGCCCGGGAGAGAAAAATGGACAAAAGCAAGACCTTCAGACCTCCGAGGAAGGCACAGAAAGAAGAGATGGAACCTAAAGATCTCGGCCCCCCGGTATCTCTTGATGAGCGAGCGAGGACCCAGCTGGGGACGTTCGTGTCGGAATTTCTAGACGCCGGATTCAACCCTCTGTTCTCGCACGTCAGGAAATCAATCGATCGCGAGGCGCCGCATGTTCTCGACTATCACTCGGGCCAGTTCTTCTACCTCGTAGCCTGGTTTTTGGAAGCCGACCGTATGCGCAGGAAAGCAAAGCAGGGGACTAAGGCCACTGCAAGCACCGAGGACGAAGTGGGAAGCTTCAACCTCGTAGCCGAGGTCCTCAACCAAGAGATGTTCATCGCCCTCAACCGGTCCCTGGAGCGCGCATACAGCGATAAGGACTGGCAGTTATTGTCAACCGTAATGCGGTGCTTGACTCAAATTCTCCTCACAGTGCAGGACATGTCAGATTCCGGAAACGAAGACGACGAGGAGATTGCCAACAATATTTTGAGCCGACTCTTCTATGAAGAGACGACCCACGATGCGGTAGCCAACATTGTCCGGAATTACAAAGACCAGGGATTTGAATACCTCGACGCCTGCACAGAACTCACTCACACTTATCTCCGCATTCTTGAAGCATATGCGAAGCAAAACGTCGACTTGCAAGTCCGCTCAAAGAAGAAGACGCGTCAGAAAAAGAAGGCAGCCAAGGCAGCCGATGGTGAAGGAGATGCCGAAGATCAAGACGACGCAGATGACTCCGCCAACGACCAACAGGTTGCCGAGAAAACCAGCCAAGAGAGGAAATTCGACTTCAAGCGTTTCGCAAGTCGTTTCACTCCCCAGGGTGTGGTGGACACGTTTGTGGCATATACCAAGTACTACCGAGATCTTGACGATTCGCAACTCAAGCGAGCTCATCGCTACTTTTATCGAGTGGCATTCAAACAGGAGATGAGTGTGATGCTTTTCCGCCTCGACATCATCCACCTTTTTAATAACATGGTCAAGGGCCCGGACGCCCTGGACAAAAGCTCATCTGTGTTCAAAGACTGGGAAGAACTCGCAAAGCAGATCATCAAAAAGTGTGTGAGGAAACTCGAGGAACGGCCGGCCTTGTTTACTGAGCTCCTTTTCTCCAAGATCAACAGCACAGCTCATTACCTAGAATATGGCTACGAAAAGCAAACTCTCGCCACCAACCCACGGCCAGGTGCTGAACTAGAGTTCAAACGAGAGGTGGACCGTGATCGGCAGATAGCTATCGTCGTTGGAACTCTCCTCGACAAGGGTCAACCAGACCATTTGGCGTGGATAAAGCAGCAGCTCTCGGAGGCAGAAACCGAGAGACGCGCTTGGGAGAGCGCCGAGAAGGCTATGATAGAAGCAGGGCGAGTAGAGGGAGAGACCCCTGACGATCCCCCTCAAGAGGTTGTCATCAAGACGGCTCCCCATACTAGTAAGCAGCTCCTTTCCCCTTTCTACCTTGGTCACCGAAACAAACTAACATATCTCGAAAGCCGTGCGCGCCGACAACGACGCTCGACGCACCGCCATGTTCAAGAGTCCTCACCTGCGCCTTCTGATGAAGCTTGTGGGGCTCGAAAGGCTAACACCCACATCGGACGAGACCCCTGACTCGTCATGGATAATTCCCGGTGCCATCACTGCCGACGAACTCAAGGAATCACTCGACCTGATCAACAAGGCCGAGTTCGATCCGCCCACCTTTGACGATGGCCAGTCCGCAGAGGACCAACTGCGTAGAAAATCCGCTGCTCGCAAACGCGCCGCCTACGACGACGACAACGACAACGATAGGATCGACGGCTCCATGTCAATGGATGAAGGCGAAGACTTTCTGTTCGCCCCAGGTGGCCCGACCGCCCGCAAGTCCACAGCAGAGGATAAACGGCCCAAGAAGCGCCAGCGTCGCCTCCGCCGCGCTGATAGTGAGGACGTCGAAGGGCCAACCAATGAGGAACTCGACGAGAAAGCTCGCGCCCGCCGGCAGAAGGAGCTGGAGAAGATTCGCAGAATCAAGAGCGAGATGTATGTCAACCCCGACGACGACGTCACGACAGACGAGGAGATCCGCGAGAAGCGCAAGAGCCAGGGGCAAAAGTCCAAGACCTCCATTTCCAGGCTTCTGGCAGAAGAAGACGAAAACCCCGACGCGGATCTGCTCTTCGGCAGCGACGGTGATGGTGAAGGTGCCGTAGCAAGAGTGAGCAATGCAGACGCTGTGAAAAAGGCGCCAAAGCCACGGCCCAAGGAGCGGAGAAAGAGGTCATCGGATGTTGCTCTGGATAGCAGTGATGAGGAAGGGGGGTCAGACACGCCGGCTTCTCGGGCACCGACCACCTCAAAACGAGGCAAGAGACCGGTTAAGAAGAGGGTAGTGGATGACGAGGACGACGAGGACGAAGAAATGGGGGGTTTGACACAGTCCAGCGGCGAGCGTACGAGGTCGGATGTGGAGACGGGGACCGTCGACACTCCGCTCTCGTCCAGTCCGGGTCGGGTCCCAAGCGGAGCTGGCAAGGCTCTGCTGACAGGTGATGCGGACGACGAGGATGAGGATGAGGACGTCGCACCCGTGAGGCAGCGAAATAAAACACGGGCAGGCTTCATCGTCGATAGTAGTGACGATGAGTGATGTTCGACGTGGTATCATTTACCCATTGCGCGGCGTTTTGGTTCGGGGTTTATTTACGACGTGATGCAACACTGGGCATTGTTTAGGGTTGTGGGACGGTAGATATCTACTTTCAATGCATACATCCATCTATTAAGCCTTCATCTTCAGTTGTTTTCTCTATATCCCGTATCTACACCGTTTTCTGTGCCCCTAGTCGAACCACGGCAAGGGGAGCCCCTGCCGGGAGAGCCAAATAGCGCCCGGGGTCCCTGGATCGTAGGGAATATCGATTATTTTTAAGCTTAAAAGCGTGTGCCCAACCATAAACAGACCTCCAACGGGGACGACTGAGGTGTCCCATCAACACACCAAACGACAGCCACCTGGGCTGTTGGGTCGTCGTGTTGTCGTGTTGAACCGAAAATCGGAGGTGGTCGCGCCAATGTTGAGTCGGGAAACTACCCGTCGCGACTTCGACACCCGTGTGATAGAGACGCCGTCTTCCTCGCGAACGTTCAGTCATCCGGATTTCACATGTCCTCCGTGCCTTGCTGGGCGCCTTGCTGCTTCGCGTTCCCGCAATCGGTTTGCTTCGGTGGGCTCCTGCCTTCTGGGGTTTGGTACATCTTCGCTGTCGCTAGTACCACTGAACATCGACAGTTTGGGGGCAGATTTTTGGAACCCAGAGGCCCTAGTCAACTCATGTTAGGTCGTCTCTCCGCAGCAACAGCGAAACCGATTCCACAGTACTTTTGCTTTGATGGAGAGTTCGATTTCAGCCAGGGAAGACACATGATGGCCTCGAGTTTGGTGCAGTCCGCGTCGATTCACTTCGAAAGCGACAAATCGTGACGAAATCGCTGCATCTGCATCCGTGGCGAACGCCCCAACGGTGAAGTGCAAAAACAACAAAGTTGGCGTCTGACCCTAGCTGAGAGGGCTTGTGCCCTGCTCTCTCACAAGGCCCCCCTGATAGTCAAGCCGGGCTCGCGCCACTAACTCCTGCGATCACAGAGTCAAGCGGGCAGCTGGTCACCTCGCCGCCAGACTTGGCCCCCAGTCCATACTTTGTTTGATCATACAACCCCATTTATTCACTCATTTAGATATCCAGAGGATTCTCCGAGCGCAAATTGTGCACGACCAGACTTCTTAAAAGCAGAGCGGGGACACAACGAAGCATGATAACGAACGAACGGGGGGATGGGTGGGGCGTCGCCGACCCCTTGCTTCGCAGCCTGCCACAGAAACTTCTGGCAAGGCGATGATGGTTGGCGCTCAAGAATCGGAAAGCTGCCGCAACCTCTCACTCCGTCGTTGCTTCCACCGGATCCATCCAACGGGGGGCTAAGACAGCGAAAGTAAAATCGTCGTAGCGAGTCTCATTCGCTTTTCCGTATTCCGGGGTCCCAGTGATGGATTTTCGTTGGGATTAGAATGACAGCGTCCCGGTAGTTTGGGCCCCCTGGCCTTCGTTACCGAACCGTGGAGCTGGGTTCCGGTCACAAGCGCTTGCTTCTCCAGAACTGCCGTCTCGCAAATGCGCCAATTTGCCGCTGAAGTTGCCAAGTAAGGTCCTGGGGGCTTTCATGTTCGCCGACATTTCGCATCGCCCAGCTGACGATAGGGAGCTGAAGGGCAAAGAGGCCGGAGGTTTTCCAAAATGCAACGTCAAATATCCTGCGATCGTTGGGTACTCGGTCCCTGGCAAGCCACCTGGAGGTGAACGCTTGACTCTCTCGGTCCCAAGAGGGACAGGATATCATCAGCCTTGATATACTCTCCGAGCTGTCGTGACCTGTATTCTCTTTTAGCAACTTCACAACCATGCCGGAGCTGGTGCTGACAAACCGTGTAACAAGACCAGACGGCCAAGGATGGGGGTGTGGGGGTCATACCACTATTGCGGTTGGACCAGCACGATTCGATCCCCGTGCGGGGCGGGCCTCGCGGCACGAGCGGGAAGTGGATTTTCTTGAGTGCCTGCCCCCTGTTGCGTGTGTGGAATACGCCAAGTGGCCCTTAGGGACATCACTTGCCCCGTCATAAAATCCGGCTTGATCATCTTGACCTTGCCCGCAGCTCAGTGCCAATATTGCCTGCCGCGACTGAGGTATATGCATGAGATCCAACTTGATCTCATGCAAGTTGGGCGGAAACGGCAACTTGCATTGGAGGATGTGATGTCCTCTGCAGGGAGTGTTGGTATGACAGTCCACCGCATATCGCAGCCGACTACCTATGCGAGAGACAGAGAGCCCGGCCCCGAAAAGAACGCAGGGTGGGGGGAAGGGGTGATGAGGCCGGATCAGAGAACCGTACTTGCCAGGTCGGGTCCTCCATGATGATTTGGAGTACGTTGGGGTGGATCACTCGCTCGGTGCTATTTTATATCGACAAAAGAGTAATTGGAAATTCGAACATCACAACATCAAAAAGAAGAATATATCAAACTGAACAACAGGCGAAAAAACGGCGACGGAAATGCGTTGGAACGCAGGTTGGGAACAGAAAGTGAGACCGGCGAGAAGGATGAAGGAGGGAGAAATCAGGAATTGGTGCGAAATTCGTTGTTGAAGTCGTGCTCCGACAACTCATCCTGCTGTCACCCAGTATAATAGGGGGGGCCGTACGCCAGGTGGCGGCTCGGGCCTCGTTTGGTTAGCCAGTTAGGTAGGCGGGCACATGAAAATACTTATCATCCCTCCTTCCTGGCATTGAAGACAAGCCGGGAAACACCGTCACTGCCCAATTAGTCCCTTCCAAATTGGCAATACCAGGAGTTTCATCTTAGATCATTTTGCTCATTCCTAACGCCCACGTTGACAAAATCACATCGCTGTTTGGCCGTGGCCCTGCCGTATTGCCTTGAACCCCTTGGCACGGGCATATTTCTCGTACATGGGGGCTTCTTACGAGAGCTGCTGTGTACGGTTCTTGGTCTTTCACTCTTCTGGAAAAAGGAAAACGAGAAATTCTGCTGGACTCCAACTGGGTGTGCTCTTCAATTTTCATTTAACTTTACCTACGGCTTTCAAAGAACTTCCCACCGACTTCCAGCTCGTTTTACGTCATCCCGTCATCGGGTTGAGCTCCTTATTTGGTAGGTAGCTATCCGATCCCCCTCGACCTCAGCATTGCCACCTCCAGTTCCAGCGGTCACTGGCAGGACAGTATGACGATGTGTTTCCAGTATTCTCGCGCCACCGGCGGACGTTCAGATAGCCTCTATCCTGCATTTTGCTCCCCCAAGGGCCTGTCAGACCTCATCCGACCCCTTCGATCCCCATCCCATTGACAGATACGACGCCATGAATCCCAAACAATCTTGACGGCAACAATACCTGCCGTAGACAGCCCATCGCTCATTTACTGGCCCGCTTTGCAGCTTATTGATATCGCCACGGCTTGGAGTGGCTTTCAACCTCCTACCTCTTTGCTTCGCCATAGCAAGATCATCCCCCCAAAAAGACTACTGTTGTGTACGAGGCTTCACGGCTGCGCACCCTACCCCTCTTCAATCGAGGGCAGTTTGGGGGGTGCGGTACAGGTCTCTGACTCACCACATGGGCTGGCAACGTGTCGATCTTGGATCAAACTAAAGTCTTGATTGAGGCTCTGTCAGTAGGCGCCGTGTCCACTGATGTCACGCCTTTCCTTCTAGACACAGGAAGCGCCGGTTTCCGCGTATGCTAGTCAACCATTTCGGCCCCCCCTATACCCCCTTCACAAGGCGGGTCGGGCAGAGACGACCCGTAGCTGCCGTGTTTGCCCCGGAAGCTGGGTGATCCGGGTTCCCGCTATGGTGGCCAATAGTGACACTATCCGACTCCTTCTCCAGACTCAGGTTCTGATGGTGAGGTAATTCCCGTCTTCCGTTTCTACACGAGGCTGCTCGACCGCTCGGTGACGCTTTCCTTTGCGCTATTCGAGAGCTTGCTTCCCATTGCACCATACTTGCTGTCACCAACACCTCACCACTTGGCGCTCCGTCCCCACAGGTCAAGGGGCGAACAACAAGGAGGCGCAGCTCTACAGGTGAGAGATGGCTGCTGCCACCGCCTTTTATATCTGCACCACCCTAGGCCACCAAAGTCGGCCGGAGACTGCGTGTTGAACACGTCTGTCCCGTCAGGATGCGGCGCCGGGCACCATCTCGGCTTGGGACAACATGATGCTGCTCGAGAACAGCCTTGTTGTTGCTGCCTAACAATGAAAACGCAGACGAATAACAAACAAGACTTGAGCAGGCGGATAGGGGTTAAGTCTCTCCTCGAACTATGAGGCGACGGGTCCCCGTTGGTGCCCACTTTGCACTCCGAGGAACCAGACACCGACTTGCAGACAAGGCTCCATCATAGGTACTATGGCTGGTTTCGCGAGTGATATCGACGCAGCGGAGAAAGCATCAAGTCGAAGTCTACCCCCCTCGCGTCAGACCACCTTGACCCCTGAGCACCAACGATGCCAGTGCTCTGAGATAACCGGTAGACCAGCAACCTCAACGGTTGACAGTCTCGGCCAATTGTCGACATGTGTGTACTTATATGAGGACACCAAGGAGCTCTTGTCTTGGTGCTAATATCGAGCAGCAAAAATGGATGTCGACGAATTCATGAATGAGCATTGCCGAAGCCGACAAGACTGTGCGAGACCTTTCACTACAGCGCAGAGACGTTGACGAATGAAGGCTAACACCTACCCAGATGATAAAGCACCACGTGGATGGCCGCGACTTGCAGCAATGCCTGAACGTATCGATAACACGGACATCCTTCGGAGCTTCAATCCAGTTGGGCAACGGCTCATCCAATACACTGGCAGCCGGCTTGCCTTTCTGCAAAACTTGCTCGATGAATTCGATCTTGAACAAAATGGGATGTGCGGCTTGACAAGAAACCAGACAAGACTTCCTTGCTGCCCCGAAACCAAGGAGTACTATGATGTACTCGTAGGGGAAATGAAAAAGGAGTACTTGTCGTACGGTGAACAAGATCGGCTCATCTTGATGTTGATTACTTAGCTGACATCATCTTAGGAGAACTGATTTGCCGGCACAAAGAGATCAACCAACTCCATGTTGTCCCACGGAGACGAGTTAGACAGGTCTTGAGGTATATCCTCAATACAGTCCGGCTGGAAAACAAACTCTGGATCAACGCACCTGACGAGGCACTGAGCTTTTCACGACCGCCGCCACGCCTGATGGTCTGGTTTTCGGATACCAAACTTGGCAAATGGATACTGAGGCAGCTGGAGACAAAGCACGGGGTTGAGTCGAAGTCAGGGTTCATCCGCTTGGACGTCATGATCAGAATGCACCGAGGCTTCACCACCCTTTTCGCTCTTATTCTCTTAATCCCGACCGGTATTCTTTTTCTCTGCGAGCTTACCAGGGCCATGGCCTTTGCAGTCGTTGTTGCCTTCACCCTCGTCTTCAGCCTTCAGATCAATCTGGGGGACAGACACAAGGCTTTGTATGCGGTTTGTGCCTGGAGTGCCGTTTTAGTGACGGTCATGGTCCAGATGGCCGCTGTTTCTCCGCAGCCATGAGGTCCAGGGGAGGTCAAAGTCAAATAAAAAGGGGCACAAAAGGGAGAAACAAAACATGTCGTTCGGTTATGCTCTTTTGGAGCGGGCCGCTTTCAAGCGTCGTTGTGGAACGGTGGTCCGCGGAGGTCGCTTGTGATGCCGCGGACCCGCTGTGGGTCTGCCGGGGTCGCTGGCGCTGGCGTGGACAGGGGTCTCTGGACGGAAGCTCTTTTTTATATACGGTGAAGGCGAAGCGTCTGATAAGGGAACTCCATTCATTACTTATCTTTTTTCCTGCACGTGCTGTCAATGCGGAGTGGTTGGTTGCCTGATAAATGCGGCCGATTTTCGCTGGCTGTTTGCTGTGCGGAGTGAGAGGCGGTCAACGAGGTGAAGCGGTCAGGACCGGGAAGGGGAAGATTGCCTGACTCAAGTGCCCCCTGTTTGCAAGACCACTCCGGGATTTGTTACTGAAACGGGGAATGGAACTTGGAGAAGAAATAAATAGAAAATGGCGCTCATGTCGCTTCAGAAATAGCTATGTTTTTTTTTCTTGTGTAACGAGGTTTTTGTTATTGTTGTTCTACTGCTTAAATGCCCGAGACAGAAAGGAGTCGATCCAGGAGGTTTCGTGACATTTTGAGAGCGGGGCACTTGGCCATTTGCTCCCAGGATGGGCAAACCAGGGGCTTCAGCAGGTTCCTACACAGCAAATGTTCGTTGCAGGACCTGCTGAAGCACAAATTTGTACACATGCGATGTTATTTACGTGAGACTCGCAAGCAATTTATTCAGGGAGACGGCTAGGTAGGTTGTATCAGTACATCAAACCATTTGTTTACCGAAGTGCTCGCTCAGGCACCCCGTCCGAGCCCCTCCATTACGACCCTCCGGCATTCTGGTCCTCCCCCTTGCAGAGTCCAAACCACGATCCTATTTTCCAGTTTTTTTTGGGTCCTTCTGGCTTTCTCCTGCCTTTTGTCCATTTTTCGTCTTCTCGTTCTTCTTCGACGTGCCTCCTCCGCGTTTGTAGGCGGCTATCTTAGCGGAAGGGGCAGGCGGAGGGTATCCTCTGCATCCGTGGTCAGTCTCTCTCTCCATTCCTTTGCAAACAGGACACGGTGCAGGCTGTACCCTTTCTTCTCTGGCTTGCTGTCTGACTTGCTGGAGAAGCATCCCATCTTGTATAACTTGCTTGGGGTTTTGGGGGTTTAGGAAGAGCACTGTCGCAGCAACGTGTCTGATCCGAGTCAAAGGCCAGTTCGTCTAGTCGGCTTTGCGGTCCAAATGATCAGGGACGAGTGAGAGGTTGGAATTTCGACTGCGAGCGGTGTGCGCGCAACAGCTAAGGCAAAACCCCGTGGCCCTTCCAATGAGAGGCAGCCAGGCTGTCATCCGCAGTCGGCCAGCAGTCGGGCAACCGGCCAAGCTTGTGCTGTCTTCATTGCCCTCGTCATTTCCGCTCATCCAGACATCCCCTTCTCAATCTTGCCCCAAAAGCTTCCGGGTGGACGAACTTCCTCTTGTCGCAATCGCACTTCGAACCCGATGCCGCCGCCGGAGTCTCCGTATCGTTACCGGCAGTGGGACAACCCCTGTCAGTGGGCTGACCACGTGCGACCGGTGTAAACGTTGGCCGACATGTACCCATGGCCGTTGCCATCAGCCATGGCAAGCCCGCAGCTGTGTAGTGCAACTGCATTCGGATCCTAGCCAGCCCGAGTCCTCAGAGTGATGTGATTTTTTCCCGCATTTTCGCAGCCGTCCTTGTTGCAAGTCGTAGAGGCCCAAAGTTCCCTAGATTCGGCAAAACAATGCCAAGCCTTCGGCAGCCAGCCGGGCAGCAAAACTTCTTGCCTGGTAATTGGTTGACCAAAGAAACAATAAGCCCCCAACACTCGATCTCGGTCAAGACACTGTCTAGGACCAAATGATGACAATAGTAAACTCTGATGAGTGAAGGGGAATATTGTTCGTGACACCAGCTGGCTTCTTCAGCTCAGAAAAGGGGGTGGGGGATGACTGAATCCAAGACGAATCGGGGCGACCCGATTCAGGGAGGCGACATGGGGCTACAGCCCAGCTTCCCAATTGTTCTGCCCACCTTCTGCGTCGTAAGTGGGGGCAGGGGGTCGCATGTTTGGCCTGTCAAACTCCGGCTAAACAGTTGTCCCGCCCACTGGACGGGTGGAAAATGTGAAGCAAGGAATGGGAACGGAGTACTGTGATGAAGGGATATCTCTTCTGGTTCTCGCGGGTTGACCAATTTTGAAAAGTGGAGAGGGACTTGACATCGTTGAAGTTGAGAGACATTTACGCCATGGTATTGTTGCCAGGGATACCGCTTTTTAAAAGAAATATGAGGGTTGATGATGAGTGAGACGCCGCCATAGGAAATTTTCCCTCTCTCTTCCGAAGTACTTGTTGTCGCGAAAAAGTAGCTGAGGCGAAAATGATGAAGAGTAGAAAACCGATAGATGTAGGGGAATCGGTGGAGGATGCCGCAACTAGGTTTTAAAGCAGCGAATCGACCTGGTGATGGCAGGACTATGACTGGCTGCGCTCTGAAAGCGGTGGGCATGTGCCCTGGGCGTGTAACCTCAGTTATGCCCAAGGCTTGATAGAGAACCTGCCCAGGTTTATCCCCCCCCTGGTTAGAATCTTCGGTAACTACTCACTTGGGCGAATTGCTATCATCCTTCTTAATTCAGGATCCAAGTTCGATCTCGTGGAGATAGGTTGGTAGCGCCATGTCGATGTCAACGAAATCATTGCCTGCCCGGGCCTCCTAGGTAGGTTGGAATGTGAGAACTCATCTCCACGCCGCGCAGCTCCTTGTGCCGCCCGGAAGGCTTGATAATTTGACTACTGCTGGAAATGCCACCCGTAGCGCCTTCCTGCCAGCGAATGATCAGCTCGCCCGTCTAATACTTCGCGTGGTAAGTGCATTCTGGGGCGGTCACACGCCACAGGCCACACCGCTCTCAGCCTCTCCTGCCAGTATTCCTCTAGGGACCCCGACGTCAAACACAAGCACCCACGATCATATTCGAATATGTTCTCGCGAGGGCATCACCCGACGACAAGCCGAGTACCGTCTTCGTTACCTACGCCCCGGGAGTGAAAGTTCCCCGCGCCAAGTTCTAGTCCGCACGCGGGACACGTTGCCCGCGAGCAAAGTACCTCCTGCCTACCTCTCTTGGGCACAGTCGTGTCCCTTCCACTCCTTATGGCCTGCGCATCTGCTGTTTCCCAAACGAGAAGAGATAAATCTATTCGACAGAAGCCGAGCTCGTTGGTCTGGAACACGACGTCATCTGTGTGGAATCAACAGGCACCCGACCGCGCTACAATCTCCCGATGTCCCTAGGCCGCTCGGTGCTGCGAACTCGATAACCGCGATGCTGCTTGAGACCCGAGTTCCAGTATACACGAAGGGGTCATGGAAGGAAGATAGACGTTCGAAGTTGAGGAGCAATGATAATTCTCCGGTTCAGCCGGGATGGAACAGTTTGCGCGCAAGTATTAGAACTTCATAGCGGGGATGGTGGTCTCGAGGCTGGAGACAGCCTTGCTTAGCAGGCAGGTATGGAGAAGGCCAGGCATCTACATCGTCTCTGGGGGAGGGAAGATGGCTATGCTCGGAGACGAACAGCTCCGACTATGATGCACCTTACCTTGGTCAATGTGAATTTCTCATGTTGCATTGCGTCGTCGCCAGCCTCAATTGAAAAAAAAAATTATTATCTGCAGGCCGCGTCTTTCGTGGCCCAGTCGAGAGGAAGCACGGCGCGACAAGTCGATGTCCGGTAGTAACAATACAGGGTACGAAGGCATGTACGAGATCATCCTGCAACAGGGTCACCATGACAATGCGGCTGGGCTGTTCCACAAATCCTCTCTTCCCACGAGATCCATCGATTTTAAACATAGAAGAAGACGAGTTGCCGTGCTCTTTTTATGCTGCTCAAAATGAACGATCATGGAATTGCAGCAAGAAACCAACCTTCGGTTAGCCCACGGCTCCCGGCGGGGCAGGCATCTTACACGTCTTCCGCGACTCCCTTAGGTATCTACGATTTGGGGGCATCGGGAGTTGGCGGTGAAGGAGCAGACGAGTGCATTCCCCCCAACCTCAATTACGGCGATATTTTCAGGGCGAGATGGTGTCTGCAGGTCGACATTCCCGCCTCAACTTGTCTTGTACCGTTTTCACGCCATCTCTCACGGGAGAGAGCGACAGACACTGCCACCATCCGGACGATCTCACGAGTCACAATTGAGCACTTTGATTCCGTGGCCAGGTCAGAGACGCGCCGGATGGGTCGATTCGAGAGCCTCTCTGGTCGAGAGACAGTACACCCTCTTCTCGCCGGTGTTGTAAGGAGGTAAGGAGAGAGGTACCTTCGTACCCCTCGAGCCGCATCCGAGGTCTTCTGGTTGGGCATTAACCACACAACCATCGAATTCCGTGGTTGGCTGGCTTGGTTCTCTCAGCCTTCCTTCTACTTAGAAGAGCCGCAAAAGCTTTCACGGGGAGACAGTAGAAAGAGAAGGTCGATTCGAATATTTAAACCAAGAGAGATCCATGTTTCATCTATTCGATTCCACAATGGAAGCACCGAGAACACCATCAAACCTTCTACCACCGCGACATCATCAACCATGCCTGAGCAACTGCCACTGGCTGAGACCCCAACCCTGACGCCGCCTCCCCGGGTGGCTCGCCCCAAGCGTCGCTACACCTGGACCATGGGCATGGGAAACAATGATATTGAGAAACAACAGGCCGAAGAAATTATAGCCTCTGTTGGTAAGCTGAAATCAGATACTAGCAATGGTGTAGAAATGCGGGAGGATCTAACTAAAAACAGATCCAGGCCCTTGTACCCCCCCCGTCGAGTATCCCGATTTCATTGCTCGAAACAATTGTAAGTACCTCACCCCGTTACTTGCGGGTATTAGTGGGATCGACTTCCTAATCAATTCAAAGTCGACGACATGCCTCCTGGATGGTGCCTCTTGGCCCGAGAGCAGGACTTCTACGCCAACGGCTCTCTACACAGACGTTTTGGCTGGAGCTTCCAACTCTGCCTTCACTACAAGGCAGGAAGGATTGCCCAGCTTGAAAAACAGGTCTTGGAGCTCGGCCGAGAGGAAGAGGCACACGGGAAAGATGCTCTCCATTCCTTGACCCCGTGGCAGTTGGGGATCGAGGGGGAAGGAACTAGACTCTCGTCCAAGAGAGACAAATTGATTCAGGAGCTGGACAAGGAGCTCTACAGCTATGGTACGTACATCATCGACGCCTTGTACTTCAAAGCAGGGCTCAACTGGCACATGCTAACACGCCGCTTATCACACATGCAGGCCGAACGATGAAACATGCCTTGATGATACATCAGGCGCCCAAAGTTAGCCGGGTCGAGGCTGCAAACTTGTTGCAGCGTATCGAACACGCAGGCATCTTGAACAAGGCGGCAGCATGGCAGTTCCGAGAGATTGATGACTTCATCACGACCAGGGACCAGACGAAAGCCATCCCCGACTTCATCGAGACGCTAGTCTATGGAGCCAAAGGCTCCTTTGCCGACTTCATCATGAAACCTTTTGTGAACAAAAGGAAGTCCGAGTGTAGCACTGGCACAACTCATTACAGCCATGAGCCCATAAAGCAGGTTTTTCTTGCACTCTCGGCATCGGCTGTGCTCTTGATCCTTTTGGCGCCCATCGCATTTTTGTACTTCGTGGAGCCGGGCAAGCCAGTTTCGTTTTCTGTGGTCGCCATCTCCGCTATTGTAGCATCCTTGATGATGCTGCAGCTACCGGGCATCAAACTTGAGACTGTTTTCCTTGCTGCTGCAGCTCACGTGGCGGTCCAGGTGACATGCCTGGCCAACTTCCAGGGTTTCAACAGATAATGGGGAAACCGCCAGAGGCAGAGATAGGGAAGGAAAGACGAACGTGGGATGTTTCAGGGATGGGCTGCTTCACTTGTCGATTGCTTTTCTTGGAGCTGATGCGTGTTTTGGACAGAAACGCTGGATTGGGAAATTCAAGGGTTTCGAGGAGAAACCCAAAGAAAACAAAAGGGAATTGTTAGATGTTGTCGAACTGGATGTCTTTCTTGGAATCTCCTTGAGAACACTCGCTCTCTATAGTCATAAATAGTCATCGAAAACACGGAATGTGATGTTGCAGGGATTGCGTCGTCGCAAAGTGAAGAAAATATGACAGAGCGAAGTAAAAGCTAAGAAGATATTGGACACCCCCCAAAACACAAGGCTGCGTGAAGAAATGCAAGAAATGGTACGAAATTGGGGGGTCGGGGGAAGCAGTGATTGGTCGATGTTCAGTCAGGGGCAAATAAACAAACCGAGGTTGTTGGGCGAGGTTCAGCACGGCCCCTTTCCTATCCGATATACTTACTTGTAGATGATTGAGTAGATAAATGGCGCTACTGAACTTGATATCGGGTTCCCCAGCTCGCAACTCGTGTCGCATTGTCGAGAAGTTTCGCGGCATCGCTCGACGGGGTCATGATGATGTGAGATAGACGTGCTCCAATGTACACAAATCTTTGTAGTGAAATAGACTGTCAAACAGTGAAGGAGAATATATATAGGTAGTGTCAGTTGAGAGGTCGACAGGACGGCAAGAGGCCATTTCTCGTGGCATGGGTGAAGTGCATTAGTACACCATCATCCGTTCACTGTGTTTTTTTGGCGCTTTTTCTCGTAACAACACAAAAACGATAGCGTCTAGGAACACGGGCCAATGGTGTTTTCGTTTGAATTTCGAGGGCCGAGGAGAAGCGTGTGACCGATTCGCCGACGTGGAAACCGAAGGCAACACTGGGGCGGTAGAAACTCACCCAATACTTTCCATGTTCTTTTCTCGGTGGGGAAAGAAATCCGAAAGATACGTCTCTCCATGCTCCAGAGAACGACGTTAAAGCAAGTGAGGCTCAAGTCGGGTAGCTGGGACGGGGCCGACATAGGGCGCGGCGTAGGGCAGGCCGTTCCCAATGCTGACCGGGGTGGTGACGGGGGCGGCCCTCCCCTTTTCTTGCATGCATCGATCGGCACCCAGGCCTCCGAAGTCGGGGCCGTGCTGTCAGTATGAATACAATTTTGAACAGAAGTCGCAATTAAGTTGTGGGCGAGCTAGCCTGGGTGGTCGCGCCGGATGTCGGGCATCCGGCGTGGCTAAAAGATAAAGAGAGCCTCAAGCAGGTCAGCCATTCCTTGTTGTTTACCCAGGGATGGATGCATGGGCCGACTAGTCGGTACCGCAGCCCCCCTCGGACCCCTGCCTCTGCTTCGATTGGTTCGTTCTGTGTTGTGTAAACCCATACAGATGGGTACAGCATCACCTGGGCGGTGACGGAAGCTTGTCACCGCAGAACCATGCTCAAAAAATGTATACAACCCTGGTCAACTCATCACTATTCTGCATCTCCTGCATTTCCAGATTGTCACCTGGTTTGTGCTTGTCTCCGGGAGCCTTGGTAGCGAAGATTAGGGAAGGGCGACGGGTGGGTCGCGATGCAAGGCAAACTCAGATGGGGCGTAAGGCAACTGAAGCGATTCCCAAAAAGGGAATTGTAAAAGTTGTAGCAGATGAAGACGTTTCAGATATAGTTTTTGGTCTAGAAGGTTCTTTAAACCCCCAGAGACTGCTGGTTGTTTGCTCTCTTGGTGTGGTCTTTCTCTAGCCCCTTATGTACTTGCTCTACTGCCTCCTCCAATCTCTTCCCTTTCTCGATAGAGTTGCTACGACCTGGGTAATCATCATCTGCCTACCTACTAGCGTACAAGGGTAAAGAAAGGGACTGGGCGTTGTGGCCGTTGCTGAAACCGAAAGTCGTGCTGTGCCCCGCGACAGGTAACTCCACTGCCTGACACGACGCGACAGTAAACAAACCCAACATGTGCTGAAGAACAAAGACGCGGTGTGGTGTCAACAGATTGGTCCCCCTTCCCCCCTTTCCACACATTGTGTGACCCCAGCCCCCTCCGTTATGATACATATGCGGCCCTGATGGGTATCTATTCCGTGCGCTATGCAAATGACGCGCAACCCGTATTTCTCGGACCAAAAGGTCCTCAAGGGAAATAGGCTCAGTCATGACACCCGAAACACGGCTCGAGCTGGGCGGGCAGCGTCGACGAGCCATTGCTTGGACCTACTCATCCTCCGCGCGTGCGAGATTCGAATGCAGTTTGTGCTGTTTCATCAACGAGATGCTAATTACTCCCACAATTGCCAGCACCAGCGACGTCAACCACACGCCTCGAAACGCCTCCATGAACGACAGGATGACGCCGTCGTGCCAACCCTCAGGAAGCCGCCCCAGTTCCCCCAGATCGTTGCGAATCCGGTAAATTTCCTCGGCAGCACCCGGTAGATCGCCAAAGCGCTCCCAAAGCCGAGCGTTCAGGATGTTCTGATAAACTGTCGACGCAATGGTAACGCCAACAGTTGCGCCGACAGACCTGAACAGGTAAGTTGCCGCGGTGATGACAGCCTGTTGTGAGTGGTCGACAGCAGCGATGCAGGCAAGCAGCGTGATGGTTAGCATCGCGCCGTATCCTGCTCCGTGCAGTGCCATCGAAACGAAGGGAAGCCAGCTTGGGCTCTTGTCATCCATGAAGGTCAGGGCAACAACGCCGAGGAGGAAAACAACCTGGAATACAATGCCTAGTCCCACGTATTTTCCTGTCTTCTTCATCACAATCCCAGCGCCAACAGAGCTGAAAGAGACACCGAGTGGCGAAGCCAAGAGGCGGAGGGCCGCCTGCGTTGGTGTGTGACCGAGGACTTGGAGATATAAAGGAATATAGAACGTCGCTGTGATCACTACCATGGTGGACACGAGGTTTGTGACACAAGCTGTAAGTACTGTTCGATCTAGCAGCAAGCGGACCGGAATTATAGGCTGCTCTGCACGGTTCTCCCACCAGATAAAGGCATACAGCAGAAACACCGATAGGGGAAGCGTAGCGAGGATTAAGGGGTGTGTCCAGGGCACGAGGTTGCCACCGGCGTTCAGGCCTAGCAACAGAGTGACCAGAAAGGCGACGGTCAAGAACGATCCGGTAAAATCGATACGTGAAATGAGTGACTTATTCGAGATTTTCGGCGGAACCTTGACCAGAATGTGGACCAGGACGGCGGATACCAGGACGATGGGCACCTGGATGAGGAAGGCGAGCCTCCAACCCCAAGCCGAGGCGTCATTCAGAAGTCCACCGAAAACGCCCCCGAGCATGGCACCGGTGCTACAATGTGTCAGATTCTGCAGGCTCAAGTTGCGCAAGGGCTGGCTGTACGTACCCGTAAGCGATATTCCCAATGCCTTGAAAAATCCCCCTTTTCCGGAGCGGCACCAGATCCGACCCCAAAAACGTACTGATGCTCATCAACCCCCCACCGCCCACGCCGGCTATCACGCGGCCAAAAATGATGGTGTATTGGTCCTGTGCAAGTCCGCAGATGAGATTACCAATGGCGAACATGACATTGCTGAACACTAGCCCGGGTCCGCGGCCGAATATGTCGGTCAAGCGGCCCGACAGCGGCTGGCAGCTCGCGTTGGCGATCAAGTACGCTGTCGCCAGCCACGACATCAGGCTCAGCGAGCCGAACTCGCTCGAGATAGGGGCCGATAGCGTGGCAATGATGCTAGCATCGACGGCACCCAGAAAGACGCCAACCCAGGTAGTTGTCAGTGTCAAGATGAGGCGCAGGTCCGATAGCTCCTCGGCGACGACCGTAATCTCGCCAGCGTCGCCCGGGCCCGCGTCCGCACCCGCATCGTTTCCGTTGGTGATTTTGGGCTGCAGCCCTTCTAATAGCGGTGTGTTCTCGTTGACCGCGGATATCCTATCGGCTACCGGCAGTGGCTGGTTGCGGATGTCGTTAGGCCCGGCTTCGGGCCCGGATCCCGGCGCCATGGTGCTGGACAGGCGCTAGAGGCTTTTTCCTGGTTTGTGGAAAAGAAAACGGAGGGAACTATCAATGATGTCTTATAGGAGCTAGGGAGAGATATTGAGGGCTGGTTGAGGGAATATAATACAGTAGGTAATGTCGTCTTTTATGACTTTGAGGATATGACAAGGATAGGAAGGCGAGCCTTGCATCAAAGGAGGTCCGACATGGCGACATCGGCTTTATCGTAAATACATCTATTTTCTGTAGGCGCTGTATCCATGACCAGTCAGAGACGGGGTTTGGAGATTTCTGACCAGTGATATGCGCCCTTTTTGGACTCCACAGTTTAATGCGGTTGGGGTGAATCTCCCTGTCAAAAAGGCCCTCTGGGGTGGGGCAACCTCGCACAACCACCTCGACATCCGCCCGGCTCCGAAGGAAGCCTCGTACGAATGCTAAAAATTCGGGCGAAATTATAAGATGACGGGTATTTTTCCAGGCAGATCTCGCACAAGTACCTGTGTGATGGACACCACGGAAGGTGTGCCTGAGTGAACAGCCGGGGAGGAAACCGACACCGCTGATTCGAGCAGCATGGCCACCACTCTCGCCATTGATCAGTGAAGGAGTAATACAAAAGCACCAAGCCTCCATAGCAGGGAAAAATGCCACCCAAGGCACCGAACGCCATATTTTAGGGGGGGAAATCCTATCTTAAGCGAAGCAAGAACCTGGTATTTGTGTTCGTTGGTATTTTCACCACACCTACACCCCCTATCTATATCGGTCCTGAAAATAGCTCTTGTCGCCTTTTTAGATAAGTTTCCATGTCCCATTTTGCTGCTCGATCACAATGGCTCTGTTCTCATCTAGGCTCCTTCGGCCCGCCTCCAGAATTGCCGTCGTTGCGATGGTGTTACGAAGGGTTGGCAGTCCCTTCGCATCAAGGTCTGCAGGTTTCAGCTGGCCAGAATTGACTGCACGACACCCGTCGACGAACTTCTCCATCGAGACGTAGCCGTAGCCAGTTTGGCCATTGAAGTTACCATCCTCATCCGGGGCGTATCGCATGTAAAATGGGTTGTACCATACCAGCTGTCCAGCCGAATCGTCTGCAACATCATAGCCTCGCTTGGCTTGATTGATGCGAATCTCCCCGTCGCTGGCCATGTAGTGGAAATACTGGTTCGAGTGCACTCCGGCCTTTTGCGGCGCAGTCCACGATGCGGTATAGACGCCAGTGGCTCGCTTTCCAGGCTCGCCCGCCTTCTCCCAATCCACCAACAGCGTGATGGTGTCCTCTGTGGCCTCATCGCATCCAAGACTGGTGGCGACGCCCTTCGAAGCAGACGCCGATACCTTGGTCGGAGCGTATCCCAGCTGCGAAACCATTGAGTCGCAAATGTCCACGTGGTGGCTGTTCAGATAGTACGAAATATCCGAGTCGATACCGGCCCATGCCTTGAAGGTCTCGAGTTGGAACTTCGGCTGCGACATATAGCTGTAGAAGTAGTTGAAATCACCCAGCTTCAGAGCTCGGAATTTTGCATCGTTGTAGGCCGGGTCATATCGCTTGTGGTGCTCAATATACACGTAGACGCCCTTCTTGTCGGCAGCTTCAAGGAGAGCAATATGATGCTCCAGAAGCTTAACAGCAGGCTTTGTAATCATCACATGGATCCCCCTTTCGATGGCATAGAGGGCGATGGGGTAGTGCTATGATGTATATTAGCTACTGCTTTCCATCTCAGGAAGTTAGAGCAAAGAGTCTGTTTCGAATTCTCGGAGACAGTAGAAAAAGAAAAAAAAGGGGGAGAAGCCGTACGTACGGTGGTATCAGGGGTAAAAATGGTGATAGCATCGCCAGGCTTGAGTATATCGATAGCTGTTTTGTACGCATCCGCGTCCTTGACATCATCGGCCGGGTATGAGTCGAAAGAGGTGCTCATGCCGTTGTACGCTAGGGAAATGTTGTTGTGCAAATGCTCGCCTAAACGAACTTGAAGTCAGCGAGCTTGCTCACGGGCCCCGAACTATTATCTTCTTACGAATTGCTGGGAATTTCGTTCCATTCACACCCACCATGCCGAGTCCACCAACTTTGCCCCTCCGTCGGAGGTCAAACATCGACAATCCCACGACGCCTACTTTCTTGTCACTACCCGAGGCGCCCCCACCGACAAAGCCGGTGGTGTACTCGCCGGTCCCAACCATCAATACATTGAGGGGTTCCATGGTCTCTAATGTGGATGTAGGGAGCAGAGAATGGGGATGCTGTCCGAGCTAGGAGGACCTGAGAGTTGCTCGTCTATTTAAACAACCATTGAGGGGAGGTGCACCACTGCATTGCGGAGTATGATGGGACGGAACATTAAACCTCACTTGACCCGGTATCATTCTTCCGCAGTGAGGCGGTAGGCAGGCTGTATTGCACCGTATCTACCCTGCGTTACAACGCAGATCCGTGGAAGTTCATAGGAGGGCCAATAGACTGCATTGGCCTGGACATATCGGATTGTGGTACCACCGAGGTGAGGCGGGGGTCTCCCTGGCAAACATGCTAATCCACAGAAAATGAGCTGACAGCAGCAACAGCCGTTTGCTTCCAACATACCTATCTGAAGGTGAGGGCAGGTGCAAAGGTCGAAGCGCGGGGAAGGCATTCATGCACAGGGAGGGTAAATTCCGAGAGGGGTCGCACAGAGACGTTCCTGTGACAACGGTGTTTCCGCCCCCACGGGCCCACCTGCCCCGCGCCGCCCTGGTGGGTCTCAGACAGCGGGAACATCAAATGTTCTTTGGCCCAAGATTCTGGAAGCAAAGTCATAACGAAAAGGGGTCAAAATACCATCGGTTTGCTGTCGGGGTGTCGTCTTTACACGTGATATATCTTTACCGACACGAGGTGAGGCACGAGGCAAGTAGGTAAATTTTCCTTAGTTTCAATCGCCGAGCAGCTCCGTCCTTCTCCCGATTCCGTAGAGGACATCAGCTAGCGCTGGGCATGATTGGTGGAAATTATTTTTCCATCTCATGCTCAACGTTTGACCACCGCCAACTTCACCTCAGCACCCAGAATCAGCATCTCAAGGTCTGATGGATCCCCTCGAGCTTCCTTCCCCCTTCAACGAGCGCGCTTCGTATGGACGATTTAACCGGACACTGGTATGGGGGAACACAATGCTCCACTAGCTCGCCCAGTCCGCTCGGGAGGGTGCGGGAAGATGATCTGGAGCTTCCCTGCTCTCCATCATCGGTTGTTCCAACACCATCAGATTTGCCTCGATGGCAGAGTATGTCTCAATCTATTTGCTGAGGCGCGGGTCGAGATGCAGCGAGACGCATGAACTTGCTCTCGGGCCACCATCTGCCTGCCTCTCGCCTGGTGGGTGTCACGAATCACGGCATGCGGTCACCGGCACTCCCATGATATTTTGCTAACGTGGCCACCACATCGCCCGCTTCCCTGTCTCCTACATGCTGTTTCCCGTCCCTAATTTGGTCTTGCAGATCACCAGACCCGCGACTGGGACTCTAGCCCGGTGCACTTGGCTGCATTCGCGAGCGATGCTTGGGCGGGAGCGGTCAGGGCTGACGCTTCCGGGCCAGCTTTATCGTTGGATGTCCCTACCGTGCTAGCTTCCTGGAGCTCCGGTCTAGGTCTCGGGGGGTGCCGCAATGCATCAGCATCACGGAACGGGGGTGCAAGGCTTGGCCGAACCCAACTGCCCGGTTGGACGTTTCTGGTTGGGCTGTCCGTCAGCGTTCTCCTCCTGAGGGCGTATATGCGTGATTTCTTTCTCCATTTACAATATAGATTGCTCCGATGCAGCAGTACGGGGCACCAATGGCCATTCGTGTCGTTTGTTCTTCCAGCTCGCTGCGGTCTAGTTTGGTCTTTGCCTCCTTGCCCAAGATTCAGAGCCGGCACGGCCGCCGGGACAATGTCCTCGCGAGCGTCTCAGGGAGCTACAAACATACACACACACACACACTTATATATGGTCGCCGCCACTCGCCGCCCCACTGGCCTGTTACCATTTGGTCGTGAAGGGAATGTATTTTGCTGCGAGGCCCTTCCCTTTCTGGTCATTCATAAGTAGCCCGTCCCCTTCTGTCTCGCTACACTCCGTTTCCTCTGCCCGCTTGCTCCGATACACGACGCTCACTTTCCGCGTCCACACCCAACGTCAACCTCGACGTCCCCCTATTTCCAAGCACATCATGACCATTTCCAACGGCACCACCAACGGCCACACTAATGGCCACCGGACCTCTCGGAGACCGCTCCCCTGCGGCATCTACGCACCCACCATGACCTTTTTTGAACCAGACACCGAAGATCTCGACATCCCGACCATCAAGAGACATGCTGAACGTCTAGTCCGAGATGGGTTAGTTGGCCTGGTGACCATGGGGTCCAACGGAGAAGCGGTCCACTGCACCCACGAGGAGAAGCTGGCCGTGACGCGGGCAACGAGAGAAGCCCTGGATGCTGCAGGCTTTACCGAGGTGCCCATCATCATCGGCGCCACGGAGGGCAGTGTCAGGGGAACCATTGAGCTGTGCAAGCGGGCCAAGGAGGTCGGCGCCGACTACGCATTACTACTCCCGCCTTCCTACTTCCGGGCTCTGATGGACGAGCAGGCTATCTACGACTACTTCACAGCCGTGGCCAACGAAAGCCCACTAGCCCTGATCCTATACAACTACCCCGGCGCCGTCGCCGGCATCGACATGGACTCCGACCTGCTGATCAAGCTCGCCGCCCACCCCAACATCGTCGGCACCAAGTTCACCTGCGGCAACACGGGCAAGCTCACGCGCGTGGCCCTCGCTACGGACGCAAAAACCCCCTTCAGCTCAGGCTCCGGATACATGGCCTTCGGCGGCATGTGCGACTTCACCGCCCAGACCCTTGCCAGCGGCGGCAGCGGCATCATCGCCGGCGGCGCCAACGTCATGCCCAAGGTGTGCGTCAAGGTCTGGAACCTGTATGCCGAGGGAAAGCGGGACGAAGCCATCGCATTGCAAAAGGTCCTCTCTCGTGGGGACTGGTTTCTCACCAAGGCCGCCATCGCAGGCACCAAGCAAGCGATCCAGAGCTATTTCGGCTATGGGGCATATCCGCGGCGCCCGCTGAAGCGGCTGGAGAAGGCGCGTGTTGCGGCAATCGAACAGGGTATCAGAGAGGTTATGGAAGTTGAAAAGTCGCTCTAGGATACCTACATACCTAGCTAGCTAGCTTGCTTGCCTTCAGGGGGGTTGCGTGTGTGCTGGCTTGATTCCATCCCATTAAAGCCGAGGAAGCGGGCTAGTGAACTGCCGAGACCGAACTAACGTATAGTACATATGCTGCATGAGGTCGAAGCGACAGCACGACTGGTTGTTCAAAAGGTATTGGGGTTTGGTTACCTAATTCTTGCGGGAAGGGCGCGGGGGACAATGGACCCTACATCTGGGGTCCGGGTTTTGCATTATTCATGCCGCTCTTGTGGCGAAGACGGGACAGACTGTCCAGCCTTATTTTCTTGGCTTTGTTTATAGCTATCATTATCGTGAACACCGAGTGCATGTATAGAGGAGGGTTGGTGTCAGAGACACTATGAGATATGAACATACCTACTAAGATGAAAATGGACTTTTCAAGATGCTCAACGCGGGCACTAGCATAATTTGGCTCAGAGACCTCAATCACATAGAGCCGGAACTGATGCAAGGGCGAGGGACGAAAACAACGAGGGCACCCCTCGACGATGAGAAAGGAAGGATTCGAATATAATATTCCTGTCACGGGAGTCTATGTGTCAAGGGAATATATAAGGTAGTACATTCAAACAACCAGGCTTGCTTCCCCATGCCCTCAAGTGCTGCAGACATAGCCCCTATAGAGTGCCAGTTATATGCCCCTCTTCCCATCAATCTACCCGCACCCGGGTTATCACGTCTGAAGAAACACCAGTTCTCCTCTGTAGTGATACATACACCCTCGACCCCTCAGACATGGCTAGGCCAGGAAAAACGGGAAAGTTTGTTCATACAAAAGTTCATCCCCAGGAGTCGAACGCATGTACACCAACCGCCACCAGTAAAACACCAAGGTAGACGCACTGAGGCGCCGTGCCCCTGCTCTGGTCCAGCCTGTTTCTCTAGGAAGTGGGAGGGAAATAATCGCATGCTATACCTTGAACTTTTTTGGATCTAGCTTGTCGATGTCTGCGCTTATCGCCCTGCCCTCGAACAGCATTTCCGCCATTAGAAAACCAGTAGCTGGGCCGTTCTGGACGCCCCAACATGTGTGACCTGCAGCAATCCAGATACCTGGCACCGAAGTCTGTCCAATTAGTGGTCCCCGCTCGTCCCCAAAGCGCATATGTCGCGGTATGTAGCAGGCCTGTTTGGATTTGATGGAAGCCGAGCCGAGAACAGAGCTGACGGTGCCGATATAGGCGATCAGGTCGTCACACTGGGCCTCGTCACATTGCACGAGGTCCGCAGCATCGGGGAGCGGAACCGCCGAATCGGGCTCTCCTATCAAGAAAGAGAGTCAGGGGATATAGTCCAAGTGTTATCTGGCAATTCACAACCTACCACAAGCGTAAACCTCATTCCCAGGACGGGCGTAAATCTCGGGGTCCACGTTGCCACGGTGTTTCCTTTTCTGCCCCATCTTCGCCCGGTGCTCCGGTACATAGTCTGTAGGCAACTGAATGTCGGTAAATATAGCGTAGGGACTGACGTCTGCGTTGTACACCACACTATGCACCCGCAGGCCCTCAACCTTGGACCGGGGCAAGATCTTACCGGTCCATGGGCCGGCTGTGACAATCACATCTGTGACGTTGTCGAGAACGCGGGTCTCAGAGGTATCGCGGTCTTCATAGTCGACACTCCGTACATCGGATTTAGAGTGGTTTATCTTGGTTACCTTGGCTCCTAGTCTGATATCGACACCTTTTTGTTGTGCCAACTCGGCCATAGCATTTGTAAAGTAGAAGGGATGAACCTGGGATGTCTCCGTTTCCCCTGGCTGTCCCATATCTCCGTAGTCGTGTATCAGGTCACGCTCTATCCAGTTCAGATCTGTTGGGAGTAGCGATGTCCGTAACAGGGTAGCGGCCTTTTCATCTTGCTTCGGTAGCTTCTCCCAGGTCTTATCCTCCTGTTTAGCCTCATCGGAGACCGTACTTTGGATTGGCAGCGCTGAGCTGGTACCGTTGGTGTCTCCGGCTTCTTGATGAGGGGGGGACTGGGGCTTGATGCTAGCCGACTTGACGACAGCACTCAACTTGGCGCATCCAACTTGGCGGTAACCCCAGCGTTCTACTCCACCATGGTCGGCTGCAAGCTTTCGGTGCAACTGGTATGAGAGAGGCACAAGACACGCGGGATAAGCCCATAGTCCTAGCAAGCCGCCCGCCTTTCCAGAAGCTCCCGCTGCAATAGCAGTAGCTTCAAGAAGCGTGATAGTATGAAGCTCTGGGTTATAAAGGGGATGGCGAGTCAGATCTGTGGTGGATATCAGCCAATGTTCTTTCTCTTTGGGATATTTCTTCATGTCTTGAGGAGGAGCGACTATCTGGAGACTCCCGAGACAAGAGAAAAAGGGACAACCGGGGGAAGATCCTCCCTAATTGAGTACTCACAGTATGCTGTGGTGCATCCGATTATGCCACCGCCTGCACTTACACAGTGGAGAGCATGCCACGTCAGTCATCAAGGAAGTTCAACCTGCGACATTGGAGGTGGGCCATACCGACAATGACGATGTTTCTCCGCTGCGGCGGATCCATGCTTGCTTCCATGCTCTCTTTCTTTACTGCTATGCTCGTACCGGTAGGTAGGTATGTTTCAATGCGCCGGGACGCCTGTAACTTTGCGCGAGCAACTGAATCTTGTGTTGCTATCTTCGTTTTCGTTTCCAGGCGCGCAGCTGGATACCTTGACCCATGAGTTCTAGGATTTCAGTTAAGTAGTGTAGCTATGCCAATCCGGTATAGAGCTGGTGTGGTTTCGTTGCGCTTCTTGCTTCCTAGAACGCAGGTTGAGTTGAATGAATGTCGAATGCCCCAGAATGCCCCACGTTATCTGTACAGGGTCCCGCATTCCAAGCAACTCGGTGGCCCAAGCTCCCTGTGCCGTCGCGGGGTAGTTGCATAGGGGGGCAGCAGCTCTCCATCACCATTTAATTCCTGAAACGATTGGCTAACAGGAACCAATGCGCCACCCCAGCGGCTTTGCCTTGCGCGTCCAGATTTGTAGCAGAATCGCTGCAGCTGCCTCGTCCTCAGGCATCACCTACCGTGATTCCGGGCAAATTCCATATCTGGTGGGGAAGTGGCGCTTGACTGCATCGTACTCGACTCCCAAAGCCATTCGGCACGTGGGGCATCCGGGCATCTTGAATTGCGTCATCGGATACTCCAACTGCACTCGTAGCACGACCTCGGCTCGCCCGGAGCCTCGCGATAAGCCGAAGAGTTGAGGCAGTGCAAATGAGACGGTGTATTTGTCTGTGTGCGCCGAGGTACTCGAGGCCAGTACAAACCTGAGGCAAAACCGGGAGCCAATGGTGGAGACAAACAAGCGCAGCGCAGGCAATAAATATTCCGGATCGAGTCAAGCAAGGCATTTCCGGTCCAGGTGAAACTCGATGCGGAATAACCCCCGACATCTAGCCCCCTCTTCTTTCGACGTCCGTTTCCTTCCGATGCTGTCTCGATCCTCACAAACAGCTCGCCATCTCCACAACGCCTTCAGATCGAGTCCACGATACTCCAGATCTGCTATTTGTCGAGTACAAGTGCACAAACCACCGCATTCGCGCAGCTTCCACCTCACAACCCCTCCAGTTTTCAACATCAGAACACTCGCAACGATGGCCTCCGCAACCACATTTTACGACTTCAAGCCTCTCGACAGTACGTAGATCCATGGCTTCCTGAACAATCACGATATTGACCCAAACAGAGAAGAGCGCCGAGATTCCGCTCTCAGACTACAAGGGCAAAGTCGTCCTCGTAGTTAACACGGCCTCTAAGTGCGGCTTCACGCCGCAGTTCGCCGGGCTCGAGAAGCTCTACCAGAGTATCAAAGAGAAGCACGGCGATGACTTCGTCATCCTCGGCTTTCCCTGCAACCAGTTCGGCGGCCAGGACCCTGGCAGCGACGAGGAGATCCAGTCGTTCTGCCAGATTAACTATGGCGTGACCTTTCCCATCCTCAAGAAGATTGACGTCAACGGCGGCAATGCCGACCCACTGTACGAGTGGCTCAAGAAGGAGAAGCCCGGAATCATGGGTATCAAGTCGATCAAGTGGAACTTTGAGAAGTTCCTGATCGGCAAGGACGGCACCGTGAAGGGGCGCTGGGCGTCGACGACGAAGCCTGAGACGCTGGAGCCGTTGATCCTTGAGGAGTTGAAGAACTAGGGACCAGCACCAGGGTCTTGTAGGATTGATGAAGTTTGGTCTGGCAGAGTTTCATTTGCTGTCGCGCAGAGAGAGAGAGGGTCTTGAGTAGCACTCGCAGTGGCTCGGCAGCAAATACCTAGGTGACGATTGCGAAAGAGTAAATGTTTTTGAATGATTTTACTTCTTGGTCCGGTCTTTCCGCATATGCAAACGCGATACGTCCGTATCAACCCTGCGGCAGCTGAAGAAACATCGTTGTAGGGTACGCCAATATGCGTTGCAGGGCAGGGTACGCGACCAGAACGCCAGAACCACTTTAACCCGACATCACAACGACATCACCCGGAAACCAAAAAGGGTCAAAACATAACATGTTTTCTTAGTATTAAGTATGTTACACTTTCGGGAGTGAGGATTCCGTCCGTGAGGGCAATCGGCACCTCTACATCATGTAAAACCCACACTGTGATCTCACCTACACAGCTAGCCAGGCCTCAGAGGCCATCCCCAGTCTGGTTTGCGGCCAACAAGAACACAGAGTACGGAAAGGCCAACATCGATGAACCCCAAGCCATTACTATGGGCTTAGATGAAAGTTGATGTTACCCAGGTACCACCTAGCAAAGGTCGGAAGCGAGCATGCTCTTCTGGATGCCCTTGTAGCGCCAGGCCAGCAGGAATAGCTACTTCAGTTATCCTCCACGCGTTGAACATCACGGTATGACATCAAGTCGAGGTCTAACGGCCAAGCACAAGATCAAGATCGGTCGTCGCCCCCACACCACGATCGAAGTCACAAACCGCAACCTAAGCACTGCCAGACCAACTGTTCCCTCGCCACAGCATAGCCAGGGAGCATCACCACTTCGAACTCCCATGCTGCAAAGGATGAAGAAGTTCTTAGGACTGAAAGTTCAGTTCCAGACCTGGCCCTCCTACCTCTCACCTGCCCCCTCCCCTCCACCGACCAGGAGAATCCAACTTTTCCTCCCCATCCCGCATCTCGTGCGCTATCTTCACCTCTCACCGCCAACCCCCATCTCATCCCGCCCGCTGTAGGTACCTCAAGTACCTCCTTGAACCTTCCAAGCCTTCCAAACCTTCGAATTACCACCACCCAACGAGCGGAGAGTCCAAAGATAGCAACACCTTCACGTCCCTACGCCGTCCCCGTCGCCATGGGCAGCATCCGGTGACGGGGAGGGGGGCGGGAGACAAGAGCAAGAGAAGGGGTAGTACCCCGTTCCGCTCTCACGCGTGCATACAGATGGAAGCCTTCCAGAAGCAAAATAGAAGGTCCTCTATCTGCCTGTCCGCCCAGGAGACGGGTCGGTAGGCAGAGAATCACACGCCACCAGGGGGCGGGCTCGCAGATCCAATATCCAGCGAGGCTTAGACATACACAACACAACACAACACAACACACACTGCTCGGCTCCGCTGAGCTGGAGTAACCCGGTAAAGACGCCCACGGCGGTTAACCCCGAGGGGATGAAGGGTGTGTGGGCGCAGGGGGGCACAGAGATCCGTACGTAAAGGAGGGGAAGCAAAGCACCTACCGGACGGAAAGGGCAGGCGAACTCGCCTCAGCGACCAATATGATGTATCCCCCTACCGTCTCTAGTGATGGGTAGGAATCGTGCCAACAGAGGCGGGGGAGGGAGACAGAAAGGAGAAGGTGAAGAAACACAAATAGGCTTCTTCTGCTGCAGGAACGGGAGACAGCGTCACAGCAATGGTTTGTCGTGTGCCGCCGTGGTCTCATCGCTGAGCGCACATCACGTCGCGCGATCAACACCAACGAAGCATCATCACACGGATTGCGGACCCCGCCCCATGCAAGGCTGTACTTGATGGGTAGCCTGGCATTCGATATTGCGAGGTCACCCAACGAGGCTCGTGATGCAGGCCTCAGGGATCTATCAGGAGTAAGCATATGTGCTGTATCACTATATCACGGGATGGGGATGGGCCCTCCCGCTGCCGTCCCAGCATTGTGATGAGTTTGGCTGAGGAAACACATTGGGCCGCGGGCTGAGATGAACTGCAGATAATGAAGATGAAGGCTTTCCAGACTTGATTCCCTATCTGAAGGGAGTGTGTATGTGTAGGGCGCCCGCTTTCGATTAGCGAAGCCTGCTGCGTGAGATGGAGAAGGAGTGGGAAGAGGTCATGGGCACGGCTTTATATTAACTGCATACGCAGAGTTCGGAAGCGACACTATTCATAGAACGACGGGCGCCGCAGCCCAACCCCGAGCGTGTGATGAGTCTCGGAGAGCCGCAGCAACATAGCATACTGGTGGTCCAAACGCATGCTCAAGCACCCTACAGAACGTCAGGTCAGACATCGAGATGATTAGGTGGGTGTTCAGCAGTCGCTGACCAAAGCCAAGCGAGATCGGGGCTCATGTCTGAAGCGAGAGGAAACGCAGTCAGCTGTATCTCCTCATCTCGGAATCTACATGCGATGCGAAGCTGTTGGAGATGGCAGAGATAAGAATAGTTCGTATATGATCGTTTCAATGGTCTAGAGAGTTGCGCGCGATTTCTGGGTGGTGTTGGTAAGATCACAGCAGCCCCTGAAAATAGGAGACACTCAGGAGGCAGCTTCATAGGCCGCGGTTGCCATCGGTAACGGCTGAGATAGAGTCGGAGATGAGCAACTGAGAGGTCGGCCACTTGACTTGGGAGGGGTCAAGTCTGGACACGACGCTGTTGTTGGCGCCGACGCCCTGAGTTCGTGCAGAGGGGTCCTGAGATCCGAGAGGTTGAGCCTGGACGGGGGCTCTCGGTCTCGAAAGCGGTTAAGGGCCTTCGGCGCCAAGACTGTGGGGACCGTGCGCCCCACCCAATCCTCGGCTTCTGGGCCTGTTGGGTCTCGCAAGCCCGCTTGTTGTTCCACTGTGTCTGCGCGATGGACCAAGGATTGCAACGTTCCATTGTTGGCTGGCCAGACGGCGCTCTGTTATCGAGCTGGGCTGTAGATTTGGAGTTTCGTCGTGCTCCAGAACATGGATGAGAGAAATGACAGTGAAGTCGAGAGAGGTATGAACGAAACCGAAGTGACAGCTTTTTGGCAAGTTGCCGTGAGGCTTGGGGCAGAATCCTGACAGGATGACATCTGCGCAGCCGCATTTCATTTCGAACCGTGTCTTGCGCTCGACTGGTTGATGGGAGGTTGGTTGTGGGGTCGACATATTGGAGATTACGACTGCGGTAGGTACTCTGCCGTATCCGTACGCCACGACGGGACTTGCAGCCTGCAGCTATCTTTCATGGTTGGCCCGTCGAGATGGGGTATCCGAAGCATGCTGGCCGGACCAGTTATTGATGAGTGCTCTCATCCTCGGAATGAACGAGACATTGCTGCTGAGCTGTGGCTTTTGCTGTCTGTCAGCGGTTGACTGCTCAGCTACGGCCATCTTGGGTTAGCGCCCGAGGTTTCCATAAGCCAAGTTTCCGCCGCCAAGCCTGTCAGGGGGGGCGAGAGGCCAAGATCTCGCGCAGGCGGAGAGGCGTTCGAGAAAAGGGCCGTTTTCCTCAGCCACATCTCTTGGGTCAAGATCCAAGGATCGGCGACTGGCCAATAGTCTGTGCAGAAAGCCTTCGGAGGTTTCCCAACTGGTCCTGGTTGCAACGAACAAGGCTTGCCAATAGCGGCTTGAACCGCGCCCAAGCGCGTTGAGAGGTTCGAGAGGGCAGAAGGAGAGGGGAAGCCTCGAGTCGATGTGTGGTCGACAGTTCAGGACTCATCTTGCGCTGGCATTGTCAATTTGCAGTGGTGATTTCCTTCATTATAGGGTAATAAGACTCGACTTGCACCGGGCTTCACGGCGCGCCCGCGATTTATAATGCAGAATCAAGACACACGCTGTAATAGAACAGTAAACAGTAAGTGATAACTGCCAACGTGAGCACTGGGCGACCATTCAGGGGACGTGGGGGAAGTGGGTCAAGCTGGGTTCATCGTCCACGATGCGGCATAGCACCGCCATTGTCTTTCGATCCGATGGCGCCGGGCAGTTTTGCCAATACGTAACCTGCAACTCGGCGATGATCTGTCAGTGCTGGCGTGCTCATCTGTCGGGGAATCGGGGACTAGTGGCGGGGAAGAGGATGAGAGGCGAGGCGGGGAAGAGTTTGACAAAAGCTTCCACGCAGCATTCTTTGATCGTTCTACGGATTAGCGCGGGGCGCAAAATGCAGGTGATGCCCCCCTTAGCCTTTTTCTCTTCACCACCGCCATTGACAAATAAACCAGATGGAATGAAAAAGCTGGATGTCCAAATTTCGAGGTCGATATCGGTCATGCCGCTTTGCGACTGAAATTGAGGCTCTGTGCTCGTCGTGGACATGGACTTGAAGCCGAGAAACAATTCGCACGGATTATGCCACGGCTTCCATGGGTTTCAACTGACCAAAAAGTCGCGTGTCGCACAAACATCAGGTCCCACCAACTCCGTGTTGACAGCCTCACATCTCACGAGCCCTATCCATCTGTTTTTCTTGCTGTTTTGGCCAATATTCACTTGATCAGCACACGCGACCATTTCGCTACCGGTTTCGGTGGAGAGAAACCTGCCGAAGCGAATTTTCCGCGTTTGTTTTTAGATCCGAGAGCGGCAGGCAATAGAGTGTCCATCAAAAGGAGGGTTGTGAGAACAAAACACGTATCTTGACTTGAGGGTCACTTGTTCCGGGTTACAACTAGCGTCAAGGACGCCTCCCGTGGCTGGCGCCGGTTTCTTGGGATGTGCAATTAATTTTTGGGCACCAACCAGGCGTCTTGTGCTACAGCTGATATCGCACATCACGATGGCCTTCATCTAATTCTGATAACTCAACTCGAAACCGGCTTCTGGGTTATCGAGCCTGCAGATGATCGCCCCCTCCTGCTTGTTGGAGTTTGTACCCATTGTTGGCGATGTTGGCTGCACATCATCAGTTTCCTCGTCAGTGGCTTCGCTTGGCGGCTCGATCGGGACCAGGATGGCGGAAATCAGGTCAACGACAGAGCATGGCTTGCTTGTATCGGAGGTTTTCTTTGGCTTGGTTTGCCGCCGCCGAAAATCCCGCGAATTTCAACGCGCTCCAATCTCGTGCTATCGGTCAGTTCGTGATGTCAGCGCTGTCTGCACGCCATCCAGTTGTTACCTGCAGGCGATGCACCCCTCGGCCTCGACGAGACATCGAATTTGGAAGGACGAGGAAGCCTGTGTGGAAGCCGCTCTCGAGCAAGATTGATTGGCCCTACGATATCTGGCAAGCTAGCGTTCAGTGGTTGGTTTGGACTCTGTCGCATCTGGCCCTGACCCAAACCACTCCGTCTTTCATGCTGTCCCGCTGATGAGACGGGCAGATGGCTGCCAGCTATTTTTGTCACTATTCCAGCGCGCTGGAGACGGGTGGACGACAAGAGGGTGCTGTGAAAATGAAGTTCACTCCCGCAGGCCCGCGTGAGGCAGTCGTTGCCATCTGTCGAGGCATCACCGTCCGCTCGCCATCACCGATTCTGCGGGTCCTGAATAGCGCTCTGACCCGAGAACCAAGATGCGAACCGGTCTCTGTGGGGGGTTTAGTATATTAACTGCACACACCGGCCTAACCCTGAGCACCTTGGGAAAGCCCTGGGCTTTGCGCGCAATCAGCTGCGCGACCCCCACTCGCAAAGCGAGGTCGTGCCATCTCATCGCGTGGTTTCGCTGGGGGACCTTCGGTGTATGGAGTGTATGGAGCGGACTGAAATAACAGCAAGAAACTGCTATGCGGCGCCGTACAGAGGATGTCTCACATGGCCCAAGCAGACCCTCGGGGCTCGCATTCTCTGAGTTGTGTCACCCTGTGTCGCGATGCGCCCTCTGGCTGATGGGAGGCTGTGGATTCCATCAACCTGCAAGGTAGATTGCGTTCTCGATCAACGCCCGGCTACGATTCCGAGGGTCCTGGGTAAGCCCCATGTCTCGAGGTAGAGCGTGGACTGCTCGCTTCCCCGGGCAAGGGTCCAAGGGCACGCACAAGCCAGGCGGCGGATGCGACATCAACCTTGGCGGCTCGACGGGCAACAAGCAAGTACTCCGTACCGCAAAGTTCTGCTAGACTCGGTGATCACGACTTTCAATAGGTGAGTACAGAGTACCGTCCTTCCTCTCCGATGTGCCGGGCGGCAAAGTGGTCGTTCCCGCGGGCCATTTTGTTCGTGGCTCTCTCACCTCAGCTCCGATTAATCCTTGTGTTGCAGTGGCGGTCGGTACGAAAGTACATGTTCACCCAGACGGCACAACAGAATACCATTTTCTCATCTCCTAAAGACGGACAACCCTCTACCTGATTCCAGGGCCCACCGATATATGGTGGCTCCAGTTCGGGGCAAACGAGATCTTCGGATAGCAAAACCAAATAACACCCGGGTTTCGGGGGCTCATCTCCTGCTTTCCCAGCGTCGAGGTTGTGGCGCGAAACAACCTGGCCCCCCAGCAGTTGTTGCTGCAAGTCAACGGTCGGTTATAGGGCCCCACAAGCGGGATCTTTGAACCCACTGTGCAATCGCTGGTTTGCTCCTGCAATCAGCGCTGCTGCGAAGCGACCCCTGCCTGCCTCTTTGCCAGGCCGGTCGTCAAGCACATGTCGTCGGTCGCAACTAGGAGCTGTTGCCGGCGAGCAGCTTCCCCAACTCTGGGCGGGTTCCATTGCGCTGTCCGGACGGGCCCCATTACTGCGCACGCAAGGCAAGAGCAGCAGAGGTCCTGGGACAGCTGCAAGTTGGGGGGCCTGCTTGCCCGCCTGTCATCCCGCCTCCGTCTTCCCATTCGTCCCCGCCCACCGTCGACATCCAAGCAATCTTCCCACCTATGGAGAGGCTGCCTTGCCTCTCCGCCTCCTGGGCTCGACGTAAACGCACACTGCCGTCTCCTGCATCGCCGTCGTCTTGATCCAACCCAGTTTTATTTCATTCCGAACCCACCAGCCTATCGCGCAATCGACCACTCCCCGCCGCGCGCTGGCAGGGTGCTGGGGTGTGCGACCTTAGCATAGTCCTCCTCCGCTTCGATCCTCCCAGGGCCCCCTCCCAGTCCATGTTCCCACACCTGGCTGCCCCCATCCCATCACCTGCTCCCCTTCCCAATCCGTAGTCGCGGCCGTTGCAACCGCTCTTGGAGTGGAGGACCCCCCCTCCCCCCTGGCTAGTTCGCCCTCCTCCTTCCCTGCCCCATTGTACCGACGAGTACCTGTCTGATGGGGGCGTCGCCAAGACTAGACGCTGCATGCGGCGTTGTCTCCCATGGGTCTCCGGTGTGTTAGCTGAGGGATCATCTGGCAGCCGTCTTCATTAAAACAGATCAGTCCCTCCAACTCCAGCCGCGTGCCTGCCCCCCTATTCTGCACTCTCTGCTCCCACAGTGTTCATACCACCGCGTTCCAGCTCCCAGGTCGTGTCACTGCGCGTTGTTATGGGCCCCGAAGTTTTCCATATTAATGAGCATTTACCCACACTACTCAACCCTCGCCCATTGACGACCAGACCGTGTCTTGGACGACTGTGAACTCGCCCGGCCCGGACTGTTTTTTCTCAGCAGCACCATACTTAGCCGCCCGGCCCCGCAGATACCGACTCCGTGTTGAAGATGACGGCTCCGGTCAATGCACCACCGGCCTCGACGGCGAAGGACGCCGCCTCTGCGCGGAAGCGGAGGAGAAGAGCGCCTGCTGGAGGCGCCGCGGACGACTGCTTCACCTGTGCCAAGCGGAACGTCAAGTGTGACCGAAAGAGGCCCTACTGCTCGCAATGTCTCGAGATTGGCAACGACTGCTCCGGCTACAAGACGCAGTTGACGTGGGGCGTGGGCGTAGCCAGCCGGGGAAAGCTCCGCGGTCTCTCGCTCCCCATCGCCAAAGCACCCCCAGTAGCCGGTGCGAAGACCACCAAATCGCCAATACGGATTCGCACAACTCCCGCCCCCTCCATGGGCCAGTGGCAGGCCGAACAGGACGACCGAGCATCTCGGGATGTGGCCGAAACCATCCAACAAGACCGGACCACATCTGTGCCGCCACCATCGCCCTACCACCCCTACGAGCTGTCCCATCTATCGCCCCACGGCCATGGACCGACCGGCTGGACTCACATCTCCTTCCAAAGCGACGATGGGCCGAGATTTCCTGGCAGGAGTCTCCCGCTGCCGATCACAACGCACGGGGAGATGATGACCACAGGAATGGACGCGATGAGCGATGTGGACTACATGTCTCCGATGGCCCACTCATTCTCCCGGGACGATATGCCCCCCTTTCTCCACAGCCCTAGCATGATGTACGACAGCTACCCCAATCACGGCTCGCCCGTCCCACAGAGCCCAGTATCCGCTATCATGATCGAACAACCCAGAGCACCGACATCGTGCCCGAGCCTGGCTTACACACCGTCGGATCCTGCGTCTAGTCTACACTCTCATCTCTCTCACGTAGACAGTCTCGAAGCGCGACTGAGTCGTAAGATGACGCAAGACTGCGACATGTTTGGTTGGTTCCACCCCCTTTCTGGCCTCGGTTTGAATACTAACAGCAAACATCAGCTCCTTCAACCCCTGATCTGGATACATATAGCACAAGTGCCCAATCACATGCTCCTTTCTGGGCTACGTCGGGCACAGAGGAAGAGGCGCTGTCTCAAAGCATCCCGGACTATGCCACGCTCTCGTGGCCTTCGTCATTTCCCTCACAGCCGTCGTCACCAGTCCTCCAGGTCAGCCCAGACCTCATAACTAAGATGCCGTTCTTTATGGATTATTACGAGAAGACCATGTGCCCCAACATGGTATATATCGATGGACCCGGTAATCCTTTCAGGGAACACATTTTGCAGCTTGGCAGCAGCAGTAGGAGCCTGCAGCATGCCATCTGCGCGCTCGCGGCTTGCAACTTAAGGATGAAGCGAAGGCTCAGCCTGGGGCAACACGGCAGGGACCTTGGGGAGAAGCGTCTGGATCTCATTGATGGCGCATCAGATTCCCAACCCGAAGACCAGTCACTCAATGAGGAGTATCAGCATCGGAATATCGCCGTCCGTTTGCTCAACGAGCAGTTGAACGACGCAGACAAGTCTACACACGATTCTGTCCTGGCTACCATTCTAATGCTTTGCCATTATCGTATGGCAGAGTCTGGCGTCGCGAAGTTCCAAACACAGTTTGCCGGCGTGAAAAAGATACTTGGGATGCGGCGGATGTCGCCGTTTCCCGTGTCAAGGGACGCTGCCTGGATGGAGGCCCTCTTCACCTATTTCGATGCTATATCTGCTAGCGTCAACGATAGGGAGGCGCAACTTAACACGTCCTTCTATGGTGTTCTCCCCGACGCCCAACTCCTACCTCCAGGTTCCGAGAACTTGGTTGGCTGCGACCGAGAACTGTTCAAGACGGTCATCAAACTCGGCCGCCTGAACCTCCTCTCCCAACATCGCCCAGTGCAGAACCTTCTCACTGGCGCATCTCACAACCGTCCCAATGCCTCGTCTAGGTCCGCCTCGCCAATGGTCGGCGCATTCAAATCGTCTCCCCATCTCGGATCGGATCATCTTTTTGGGAACTTGCACCAACATTTCGACAACAATGGATTTTCTACAACAATTGACGAGGAGGATATATTGAGCTCCGCGGGGCTCCATTCTCCAACAGCATACGACGACCACCGGAGTATGTTCTGGCGGGAGTGGAAGGATGCGCGCATCGCCCTGCAAAGCTGGGAGTTTGACGCGTCGCGGGTGGTTACATCGCTGCTCCCGGCGTCGTCGGCATCGCAGCCCACGGGCTCACAGGTGCGCGACCTTGGCTCGTTGAGTGAGGCATTCCGCTATGCTGCACTACTCTACACGGAGCGCCTAGCCAGCCCAAATGTGCCGAGCACGCACAGCAACTTTCGGAACCTAGTCAGCCAGGTGGTCTACTACGCGACAAGTCTCGAAGCTGGCAGTGGCGCCGAGAAGTTCCTCTTGTGGCCACTCTTTGTTGCAGGAAGCGAATGTGTGAACGAGCTGCAGCAGAATATTGTGCGATCCAAGTGCCGCGACATCATGGCACGCAGCGGCTACATGAACAACGTTGCGGCACTCGATGTGTTGGAACGCCTCTGGGTTGGCGACTGGAAAGAAGACGGCAGTCCCGGATCGAAGCTCAGCGGCATGCATAGACATGGGCCCTTCAACTGGTCTAGGGTTATCGGGGGAACGGGGGTCGAAGTGGAGTGGATTATGTTTTGAAACGGACATCGATAAAGGGGGAGTTTTCAGGAGCGGGATCTCTTTTGTTCCTTCCAAATATCTATGGCTATGATAACGAACGACGGTGGGCTATATGCCATGTATCATGTATAAGGTAATGCATATATGGACGACTGGGAAGGCATATATGGGATGTTTGTTTTCTTGGGCGGTCTATGGCGCTTACACGGGGACCTGGATGGCAAACAATCCACAGGGTTGACGGAGTGGTGATTTTTCGGCGTCAAGATTTAGCACATATAGCTTACAAATATCTATTACACCATATCTCATTGCCTCCGGCTTCTCTGTGATACGCGATACGGTGCTCAAGAGGGACAGGGGCGATCTGATCGGAGAAGCTAGAGGGATCGAGATGGCCTGGACCGTTGGGGTCGAGACTGGTCCGTCTTAGGGGTTCAAGGGCAAGCTATGAGAGCAGAGGTCGCCAGGGGAATACTATGGCTGCCCTCTCACGCCGGAGCTTGTGAGATTCTCGGGTAGGTTGTGCTGGTGGCAGGGGGACGATCTGAGACCTGCTGCAGATGCGGGATCCACTCTCTTTCTAGAAGGTCCGAGGAAGTGTTGGCGAGCCTACCGATGCAACTCTGGCCTTGAGATGAGAGGGAGCAAGGTGCGGGGGAGTGTTCGTGTGCTGCACTACGAGGGAGTTCGGAGCTATTGATGCAAGGACGGGAGGGACTGTGATCAGTGTGAGTGCTTCTAGGGGAGAGCAGTAGGCATGGTGAGAGGAGGTACCGGTAAGTAGGACATATGTGTAGGGGTGTATTGGCGCCATACTACCCGAACTAGGCTCAGGAGGGAAGTTAGTTGTGGTGAAGAAGGGGGCGGGGGGATGCGGTGAGCTGTTGGGTATGGGAACCCCTTGGGTGATGGGATGGGGGGTAGATGTCGCTTCTGTCGGCTCAGGCGCCGAATTGCAGATCCTCTCGTGTGATGTATCGTGATGTATCGTGATGTATCGTGATCGCGACAAGGTTCGAGCTGGTGATAGCATGTGCCGACTACGACTGTGCGGGAAATGTAGCGCGGCGGCGGTATGGGAATGGCGATGCTCAGGTCGCCGGGCTAGGCCCCTCGGCACGCTCTGTTGAGGAAGGTCGAACACGGCAAGCGGCTCGCTATCGATGGTGTATAGTGCTGGTCAAAGCTCCCCCGGTGTCGCCTTACCTTACCCTCATCACCGGGTGGCCTTGGCCCCGGGCGAGCATTAAAGATCGTGTGCCTCCGAGCTAAGATCTAGGTGAATTAGATACCGAGTGGTAGGCAGGCAGACATGTGATGAGGTATTTCCAAGTTGGCATAAGGTAATCTCGATATGTACGTGAGAAATGCTCCGGTGAAGTAGTATTTGATACGCACGGAGCACTGTAGATTGATGGTGAAACAATACGGAAATATTTGAAGTACTTAATCACGGAGAAGGTATGCTGTTTCGCTTGGCGAGGTGAACGAGCATGTGTTGATGTCGATGTGTGTGTCTCTGGATCTGAAAGGGTAAATAAACCGACTGTTATGAGCCGGGCAGTATCATGGAGCCAAGAACTCGATTGAGATTTGGCTTCAAGGAGTGAGATTGGGCCCGAAGGGTAAGCTAGTGGTTTCATCTGAACTTGGACTCATAAGATTAAGTCAGTTGGGACTAGCCACCATCATTTGAGTTTAAGCTGTCTTAAGGCGCAGGGAGGTAAAAGTCAATTGGAACTACCGTCTGAATTCAAGCTGCAATGGTCAGGGGTGAAAGATGAAAGTCAATTGCAGCGAAGCCATCGCGTGCCAGCTGGTCACAGCTGTGAGTCCACGCGTCTTCGACAACTCACAATGCCCCACTTAGAAAGCCGTTGCAAGTCTTATCGATAAGATATGCTCCCAGAAATTTTGGCAGTGACAGCCTCTGTCCGAGCACGGGTAGACATATCACAACTAGTCCGCCACATTACCAACCGACACAATGGGAAGAGAACTACAAAAACGCAAGAGGCGCTCGTCGCGCGCGAAGGTGACGATGCCCGGCCGGGGAAAAAAGCTCCTCAATCCCCTTGGCAACGGCATCATCGCCAAGAACTGGTACGTCCTTGCCCCTCGCCCCGACAGACCCCTTGATTTCTAATGGCTTTCCAGGGACAAGAAGGAGACCCTCTCCCAAAACTACAGCCGCTTCGGCCTGGTTGCCAGGCTAGGCCACACTGCCGGCGGCGTCCAGAAGAAGGTCATCACCATCACCACCGGCAGCAGCGCGACCACCACAACCACCACGCCAGCGGCCAACCCCCTCGACTACCATTCGAAGGACCACGGCCTGATGCAAGTGACCGAGGTCAGGGTTGAGCGCGATGCGGACGGCCGTATCCTGCGAGTAGTGCGTGACGCAAATCCGCTGCACGACCCGCTCAACGAAGTCGAGGAGTCGGAGTCGGAGATCGAAGACGATGGGGAGGAGTGGGGAGGTATCGACGGTCGCGACCAGCCACTTGTGGTCCGCGAGCTAGAGCGCCAGGCGAACCAACCGACAGAGAAGACAGTGCGGCACCAGAGCGGACGCGAGCGGGAGTGGTTGGAGAGTCTGACGGCGAAATACGGCGACGACGTAGCGGCCATGGCGCGGGACAGGAGGTTGAATCCGATGCAACAGACGGTGCCCGACATCAAGAAGCGCTTGAAGAAGGCGGGACTTCTTTCTTGAGCTGCCGGAGAGGGTATCTTGAGCTGTTTTTTTGGCCGAGGATGCGACGCTTGAGTTCAAAGCTCGGGTCGATCCCGGGGGCGGACGTCTGATACCCATTACGGGCGCGCCCAATGAGTCCGATGAGATCCTCGCACATGACCGAGAGATTTAGGGGTTCCCGGAAGTTGAGACGGCGAAAAGGGATGGACTACCGACTGGCGTTTGGCGTTTCTCAGAATACGGACCATGGACAAAGCATACATACAGCATCCCGTGGTAATTTTCGCAACTGAGTGACCAGACGGGGCGGACTACGATTTTCCCGTCGCCACCTCCCTGGGTCAGAGAACATATGTCGAAGTGTTCTCAGTGCCCAAACTAAAATCAGCAATGAAACATCTAGACTTATGAATAATGTGGTAGAACTCATAGCAGCACTATCCGTTGTGAAAGATTGCCGTGGAATACTGTAAAGCAGGCTAAAGAATATATTTCTCAGTATCCGTGGTATCTCATCTGATTACCCATTGCGACGCCAATTAACACCATACAGAAAACAAGGCCGAGAGGTCGCTTGTATGATAGACCCGTAACCCAACATCTAAAGCGCCCAACCGTATTCATCACATTTGCCAGGTCCTTCTAAGAAGCACTTCCCATGCCTGCCCATCCCACCAACTCGCTCACAAGTCCTACCTCGTTATACGATCATAGTTTGCGTTAGGGAATGCCACTGGCCGTGAGTCGTCCTCAATCTCATCATGTGCCGTCGGGGGGTTATATCGCCCGGCGGCAGAAGCTCCGGGGCTGGGACGGCGATATTCTGTATCGTCATCGAAAGGGTTCTGCTGCTGCTGAAAGGGATTCTGCACGCCGCCGTAGCTGACTTGGCTCCCCGCGACTCCACCGGCACCAGCGTACAGATCCGAAACTTGGCTCGGGGCACCATACGGGTCGGAATATTCCGAATGTGCGGGTCGCGTCGCATCGTTGTCATGGTCGTCCATATGCACTGGTGCATATGCTTCCTCATCGTGCGGGGCAGTTGAAAAGGCGGCCTTGTCAGGGTCGATATTCTGGCTGTTAAGCGCAAGCTTATCGTACCCGGGCAACCGGTTATGCCATTGGTGATATTTGACCGTGTATATGCTGATGAACGTTGTGACGCAGAATAGGAGGCTGCGTGCGACGTTAGCATTTGCTCGCAAGTTTTGGCTGCTGCGCTTCGCTTATCAGTTGACGTACAAGACAAAAACACCCATTGCTACACAGGCTTTGCTGAGGCCGCAGGCCGTTCCACAGAGGCCAGACGAGTTGTAGGCTGCCTGCGTGGAAAAGGCCGAGAGCCAGATGACGGCAAACAGGCCGTCAATACATGCCATGACAACGGGGTTGGCGAACTTCCGTGTCCGTGGAAATCGGGGCGCCATGGTTAGATAAATCCATGCTGGGATGGTGAGGAAGCACTACATTGAACCTGTCAGCTTTCTCGTACACCTTCCAAGCGCAATACACAGGATGTCCGTACCACTGCGAATGTCCAGCCAACATTTCCGGTGACGGTTGAGCCTTCGGCGCGGAAGACTGCGATCTCGATACACCAGAGCACCAGGGCGAGTACAACCTGGGCGAGGTGAAAGCCTAGCTTGAAGGCCGGAACATGCTCCGCGTTGACCTCGAGGGCTTCCCACATGGTTGCTCGCTTTTGTTGTTGTTTCTAGCCCAATCCCTCTCAATTCTTGAAGTCTGGTGGGAGCTGTGTCGCACCGGTGTCAAACGCGGGGATGCGTGGGTTGAATGCGTCGAAGCTGTCCCGTCGAGGACCTGAAGCACAAGGAAATCCGCGTAGATAAAAAAAAAGCGGACGGGCGAGTCTTTGCGAAGCTACTTCAGAAGTGCAGCGGCATTGTGCGATGAAGCCAGGAAGCGGCACGGGATAGAGCGAAAAAGGATCACAAGGCGCAATGCGACAGAAAGCGAGGGCAGCAGCAGGAAGTGAAAAAAAGAAGCCTGGAGGGAAGAAGCGGAACCCACGCGTGGAATTCGCAACAGAGGCCTTCCTCGTCGATGCACAGCAGGGCCTGACGGATGGCGCAGCTGCCACAGCCGCCCTCCTTGCCCAAGCATCCCCTTGTCCAATACGCAGAGCCACAAAACAATGACGCCCAGCAACTGGCGGCCGCGCCGCCAAACCACCCAAACTGCAGCTAGCGTCGAATCCCAGTGAGACAGCCAACCAGAGCACCGGTTTCACACAAGCGGCTGAGCTGAACTCCTGTGGCAGATCGAGAACCCAGGCACCACACACCACTCAACCTCAAGATGGGATGATAGAATGTCAAAAAAGAAGGCAACGACCCATCGGGCTTTGCAATACAGTATAGACTACAATATACGGATCGTTGTCTCCAAAATTACGATTCCATAACCCACTGCCCCAGCTGACTGTAAGACACCTTGCCAAGTTATAACGGTGAGATAAGTCTAATGGAACCCACCAGCCTTGCCACCAGCCGGAAGGCGTTGCCCAGGGGATTGAGCTGAAAATGCCCTATGACCCCTTGAACCCCACAAGTCAGCAGCGCTAACGCGCGTCTCTGGCTCGGCACTCGGATTTGATGCAAGACATGAGCAGAGCCCCCTTTTAGTACGCGAGTTTGAAAACCAGACAAACTGTCAGCCAACATAACAACAAGATCGGCAAACAGGACATAGATTGTCTTCGTTGTACGAATGGTCCAGCCAAAAGATGGGCTTTCTCTGCTCCATGTATTGGCTGGAATAGTCGAATCGGGGATTGACTAAAGCCTCGGGAACGCTCACTTAGCGCTATGCCTTGGCAGTAAGAAAACCACCTCCGCACTGGTTTGGAGGACCCTTTCTTTCGGCTGGAGCTCTATACAGAAGCTTACCATGCAACCCTCCAACGCTTTATACTCATCACCAAGACCGCCATCACCAGTAAACAAATAGATACAAGCCAGCCTCTCATAAATAAGGAAAAGTGCGGGCACATTGTCCAAATCCGAGGCTTGAACCACACATGCTATTCGTCCCAACCGCTGAAGGAACATCAACCCAAAGCGGGAACAACAGTTGAAGGTCAAATTGCCGGCCGCTGAGGGGGAAGAAGTACATGCACCCAAGCATGTCAAAACTAGATAATAAACAATCGCCCAAGTAGAATGGGTAAACGTAAAAGGAAAACAAGAAGTGAAGGTCCACCATTCTCCCATCCTCAAAAGGACAAAAACAGAAGAAACAAGGGGGAGAATAAATGAAGCCGCAGGCTGGATAGACAGATACAGCGTGTCTGGGAAGAGACGTAGCATTGGCATTGATTCAACCAAAAGGGCAACTTTTCGTTCATCTTGTTCATCCATTTCCATCATGTCAGAGTCGTTAATGCTAGGGTTTGCGCCACACCAGCAAAAAAAGAAGCATCCCTTTTCCCCGTCCCACCACAACGCCAATGCACGTTTGTTACTGCTAGTAGTCCATTGGTCGGTCGACAAGAGTAACGCCTTGCTGCGAACCATCCGGCGGTGGCGTAGACGAAGACGTTAGAGACGAAGGTGCCGGACCAACACGCCGACCTCCAACGAACCTCGCTCCGCTCCGGCCGAGACTATTGCGTTTCTCCAGAGGCGAGTCGTTTTCCGTCTTGGCTACGGCGTGCTCCGCCACTACCGCCACCCCATTAGGGATGAAATTCCCGTCTGCCGGGTGGCTCAAGCCCATGCCGTATTCGTCAGGTACCTCGAGACTGGTGCGCTTGGGGAGGATCGGCCCCATGCTCAGCCTCTTGTTACGCTCCGTTGTGGGGCTCGTCAGACTGGGCTGGATCGGGAACCGCGTCTCAGGACCGCCGCTGCTCTTATCGCGACGATGGCCACGGGGGCTCGGGGCCGGTGACGTCGCCCGGCTTCGACTTCCACTGGCCTTCTCCAGCAGCGCTCTAGTCCGCTCCTCCATGTGCGCCTTGCGGTTGCTCTCGTCTGTGGAGATGGCCCGTGGCCGGTTCTGCTCACCTCTCACGGAGCCGCCGCCGCCGCCGCCGGAGCCTTGGGTAGATAGCCGCTTTAGCTCGGTGAAGATGGCATCTTTGTAGGCGAAGAGATCGCGAATGAGGCGGTACGAATGCTTCTCATTCATCGAAAGCGACGTCTCTGTCCGGGGACGCAAAATGCATGGCGCCAAGGAGGTTGCTAGTTTGACGACATATTCTTCGTCGGCTGAGGTGAGATCTATCAGGCGCGTAAAGTGGTTCATGCAGGCGTCTAGGGTCGCGATGTTGGTTAGTCGCAGCTGTGACAGTGTCTGCTGCAGCACCTGGATCCGAGCCTGATCGTTCTCTGCAGTGGAGGTGTAGATAGTCCTGATGATTTCATACACATGAGACGAAACAAGAGAATCTAGGAGGGGTTAGTAGCTGCAACCAAGTTGTTCGTGGTTGTTGAGGATTCATACCTGGAAGCTCAAGCAAATAGAGTTTCAGTAGGCTCGCAACGGTGGGAATATCGAATTCCGAAAATACACCCTCAGCTGGGGGCTTCCCGTTGTTGACCAGGGCTCGAAGCTTGTGCGTTTGGGCGAGAGGCACCTCGTGGAGCCAGACCCCACGCCGCGCTTCGTCGCCTTCGAGATCTGGGTAGTGATGGTCGAGATAAGTAAGGAGGGAGGTGATGATGATGGGAACGCGCTTCCTATCGGCCCGTGCGCGTGGCTCGAGGTCCACTCCAAAGGTTTGTTCATCAACCTTGTTATAATAGTTCTCATAGACCATTACCCTTGGGGCGAAACCGCCGGTGCGGTAATTCTCCAGAAAGTAGCGCAGGTCGCCAGCGGGCTGGACCGTCTCCTGATATAGCATCATGTTATCGACAGTGGACTGCAAACTCGGGATCACATTGCTAAGGGAGCCCGAGAAGTCGAGGATGACCGTCTTGATGGCCTTGAGTCGATCGAGCTCGCAGCGCTCGAGAAATTTCAAGTGAACAAAGATAGCTTCCTCCAGCTCGCAGCGCATGTCGTCGAGCTTCTTGACGCTAGCCTTGTACTTATCATCCGCCTCCCTGGCTTCTCGCTGCAGCTTTTCAGCTGGTGTCTCGTTCGGGCGGGCTGTATTAATAACGTTCCACTTTTCCAGATACTCGCTGACGGCACCAACGACGGGCGAATTCTCGCCCTCAGGTCCCGCTGTCGGGAGAGAGAAGGTCCTAGCGAGCGGCACTTTCTTCTCTGGAATACCAGCCATCTCAAACGCCTTTGACTTCCACTGGTAAAACATCTTAGAGCTGTTGGCAAAGGTGTTGCCAACACTGAGCAACCGAAGGAAGCCATGAGTTATCAAGTCTTGCCCGATCCTCTCGGCATAGCTGACGCTTGAGCTCCCCATGTTCCGTTGCAGGTATTCCACAATGTCCGTACCCGCTGAGGTGTTCTGGTATGTGCCGAGGAAAGTCTTTGTCTCGCCCATCTTGATGTTGCCGAGCATGTGCGCCAGGATCTTCTTCACCTGCTCTGGTGTATAGGTCTCGTCGCCAATCTCGTATGGCTCGTCCTCTTCGACCGGCTCGGGTTCTACTTTGATCTCGGGGATCACCTGCTTTCCCTTAGGGCTGACCTCGGGGTCCTGGAAGGCGAGCTTATTCTCCTCCTCGATGTCCTCAACTAGCCGACACTTGTTGAAATAGTTACTCCTCAACTTCTTCACCGTCTCGGCCTGTTTGTCGTGAGCCTTGATGCGGGCCTGGAGCTCATCTTGAGAGTCTTGTATCCGCGATTCGTGAGCCTCGCACCAACGGGAAAAGGGGTTGATCACTAAGTCCCGGATATTCTGCGCGATCTTCTTGTGGTTCTTGGAGGCCTCCTCCATCTCGGACCGTACGCCATCGTAGGCTTTCCGCACGCTAGCACCATCGTCGCGAGTGAAGCCACCTTGTATTTTGTCGACTGAGGGAACGATTTCAGCTAACCGTGAACCGTAGGTTTCCTCGGCCTCTGCGCGCATTCGGGCAATTGTCAGGACCTGGCGGTTCTCGACAACGCCTTGTTGCAGCTTGCCGAACAGGACCCCGAGCCCTGCGCAAAGAGCGTTAGCATATCCGGTAAAGGTGGGAGTGCGCGCCGTGGACCTACCTGCGGCGTAGTCATTCGACCAAAAGGAATCCGCGAAGCCCGGCATCTTGCTCAGCGGCGGGTGGAAATATCTTTGTTGTGCTCCAACGTTGAATCGGGCGCGAACAGCGGTCTAGGCTGATTTATTTGGTATCGGTTGTATGGGTTGTATCGGGATGTTTGTTCTCACGAGGGCAGAAGCCAGTCGTGGTCGAGCTGTGTTTGGAAAATAAGCGGACGATGCAGGGGAAACCAGAGTTTTGCGTCGGCGCGATTGAGGCTGAGGCAGGCGAACTCTTGGCTTGTGTTCTGAATGAAGGATGCAGCTGTAATCTGTAAGCCACCCAAAAAAAAATGACCAGGGGGTCCCGAGCTGGAGACGCAGAAGCCCGGACCCGGAAGCCGATAGTCAAAAAAGAGCTGAGTTGAAACGGGAAACAAGCGATGACAGCGGGCGAGCTGGCGGCTAATCCGTACAATACCTAATACACCACAGAGGGCGGGACGGAGCACAGCTCGTACCTACCACTTTGCAAACGACTCTTGCAGCTGTACGAAGGCCTTCGTATCGATCACCACAAGCAAACCTGCTTAAGCTTATACCCATGGGTTGCATGAAATCCCACTGGCTCCTGCGCCTGAGTGAAGAGGTTCCAGAAGCCCGGTCCAACCACACATGCTTGAGAATGCCACGCGACAGTGTCATCTTTAGCTTCCCGCTGCCAGTGATTGGACGTTTCGTGTGGCGTCTATGCATACGACTACTCAAAGAGATGGTAAAAGATCACCATGGAACCTCTTTTGGAACCCGACCAATTTACGCGGTGCCCAGCTTTTCCCTGTGTTGCGGAACTCGAGTCCTTGCTGCTCAGTTGCACGGGAGGAAGGAAGAGGAATCAGGGTCTTAAGACTCCGGTCTGTGTGTGACATGTTTGGCTTGGTGTTCACGGTCACGCAGTTAAGGAGACGGCCCCCTGTTGCGCCTAGGTAGCGTGCAGGGCGCGAGGCGCTATGCTTGTTAAGGGGTTCAGCTGTCTTCCAGGTCTCACTGAGGACTCTCAGGTGTGTTTTGACAGTGTTCTCTTGCTTGCTGACAGGTTCGCGCTGGTTACCATAAAATCCATATGCCTCAAACCTGAGAGCCCTCCACGGGGGGTTCTCATTTCGAATGCAGTCTTTTTTATTTTTTTAACAAATTGACTTTTTTACTTTCCGCGCCAGATAACGATGCGAATGCTAGTTCTAGAGAATCAGCAACCGGTATCTAGGTAGTTGACTCAATCATGCGATATGAGAGCGTTGCAATCAGCCGATGCTGCGTTGGATGACAAACGGATAACCGCTTCATCTGCCCCACATGTCGCGATCAACAAGCATTCCAACGTCAAACAACAATCATGGCCAAGAGAACCGAACCACCACCTCCTCGAACCTCCCGGAAGGCGCGGCGGACTTACTTACTGACAGTAGTGGTCTTGCTTTTCTTCGTGAGTTTGTTCTTTGGGCCGACTGCTGGCTCGTCTTTCATCCAAGATCTGTCTCGGAATGGAAACTATCGGGGCTGGCAAAGACACAAGTCCGTCGAGGAGCGTGTGAAGCATATCCTTGAACACACCCCGTTAATTGGTAATGATTGCATCCTGCTCCGCGCTTCATCCATGCTCCGAGAACTCTCTCTAAATTTCTGATACGCTAGACGGACACAATGACTTTGCCATCTTTCTGCGCGCTGCCTTCAACAACCATATCTATGGTGATAACTTCACCGGGCCATTTTTGGATGGCACCCTTCCGTTCCACACAGATTTGGCAAGATTACGCGAAGGCCGTGTTGGCGGTGCCTTTTGGAGTGTCTTCTGGCCGTGCCCTTCCGACGGGAACAACTATTCAGATGAGAACTACGCATCCAGTCAGCAGAGCACCCCCTTTCCCCTGGGCCGGGTAGCTAACTCGTTGATACAGCCGTCCAAGCCACTATCGGCCAGATCGATGTCATTGCTCGGGTTAAAAATGCCTACCCAAAGGACTTTTCATCAGACCTGGACAGCTCTAACTCGCTCAGGGCATTCAAGCACGGAAAGCTGATTTCACCTTTGGGCATTGAGGGCCTCCATCAGATTGGTAACTCGGCCGCAACTCTGCGCCGGTATTACGACCTCGGTGTAAGGTACGCAACCCTGACACACAACTGCGGCAACCGCTTTGCCGATGCAGCGCTATGGGAAAACCCTTTCCGTAAGGCACCGGCCTTCTGGGGTGGCGTTAGCCCCGAGGGCCAGCTGCTCATCAACGAGATGAACCGCCTCGGCATGATTGTGGATATTTCGCACACCAGCGTCGACACCCAGCTTGACGTCCTCGGCGGTAGCCGTCATGGTGACTGGAAAGGCAGCAAAGCGCCCGTCATCTTCTCCCACTCAAGCATTTTCAGCCTGTGCCCGCACCCGCGAAATGTTGAAGACGAGGTCCTGAAGCTCGTCAAGGAGCGTAATTCGCTGGTCATGATCAACTTTGCGCCCGAGTTCGTGTCGTGTGTGCCGTCCCAGGATGATAGCGGAATTCCAGAGTTCTATCCGGCGAACTCGACCTTGGAACATGTGGCATCGCACATTATTTACATCGGGAATCTGATCGGGTTTGACCATGTCGGCCTGGGAAGTGATTTTGACGGCATAACTGAAACGCCCAAGGGGCTTGAAGATGTGTCTCGGTACCCGGATCTATTCGCCGAGTTGCTCCGTCGCGGAGTTAGCGACGGAGACGCAGCCAAAGTAGCCGGGGGCAATGTTCTTCGCGTGTGGAAGGATGTTGAGGCTGTGGCTGCAAAGCTGCAAAAGGCAGGGGAACCGGTTCTCGAAGATGACCTCCCATCTCCGTGGTAGACAAGCATTTCGTACACAATGATGTAGAAAACTAAGCAAGCGTTTTGGGTACGTTTGGTTGCTATATTGTACATAAACTTGAGCTGGTCGACCACCGGCCCAGATCGAGTCTCTTATCGGCAATGCCAGTCCACCCGTGATACAGGCCCCTATAAAGTTTTACACCAGTTCTCCCATCCGACACCGCCGGAGAGGCTTGCCGCGGTGAGATACCAGACGCCCAAGCGTCCGCTCACCCTCTCCGCTCGACCTTGTTGAGCTTCCTCGACGTCTGCGTTTGTGTCCTTGTCCTTTGGCCGCGCGCCGGCAATCCCATGGCGTGCCGCCTACCGCGGTACGAGCCAATATCACGAAGTCGCTTGATATTCTCCTGTATTATCCTCCGCGCGTCGTTCTCGATCGTCATGGTTGATAGCTCGGCCGTCAAGGCCGTGACCGTCTTGGGTGGTAGGGTGCCAACTTTTGCGCGTGGGTGGATGCAGTATTTGGCCAGGATACGGACCGACGTCTGTGGGCCGAGGGCATAAAATGTCTCGAGGGCTTTCTGGAAGGAGTGAGCGGGTGCGAAGGGGGTCGCTATGGAGGAGGTCCCAGTACCTTCACGAGCTTGTGCTCGTTGAAGTTGACTCCGAGAATGAGCACCTGCAGGAGCGGTTAGTTCAATTGAACGACGGACAGGAAGGCGGGGGTAGGTGCGGAATGAGAGAATATGTACCATCTTGTCGAATATTGAGGGTCAAAATCACCTCGTGGCCAGGGGCGTAGTTCGGGTGCTCAAGACTGGCTGGAAACTTTGATACCACGACGGATCATCTGGGAGCTTTGCGCGATGTTGCCGCCGACAAAAAAGTGACGCAGCTGGCAAGCGGATTGGCGGCCGCTTGGCAACTGGTGGCTCAAGCACGATCAATTTTGGTAGCCTACTAAATTTCCACCCAGCACTTACAGCGGGACTCAGTCACGCACACAACCAAAGTTTTTCTCTCCCCATTCTCTCGTCCGCCAACGCATCGGAGCGAACTTCACCATGAGGCCAGAAAGAGATATCCCATACTCTGAGGGATTCTCCTCAACGGAGGAGTACGTTGAAGGCCTTCTTCATTTTGCGGCCAGTTCAGACCTCTTCCAGTTTCTCTGCGGCGGTGTTCACATTCTTGATTTCTTCACCACGGAGCCTGGTCTTTTCGTCTCAGGCGTGCCTTCAGAATGGCAGCAATTTCTCCTGGATCATGGGCCGATGGAGCTGCTAGATTTTCTGATGCGAGATGATCTGGACTCGTTACCCCCGCCAGGAACGCATGGGGCACCTCCTGAGACTCTACTTCAGTATGTCAAGGACATCAGAAGGCTTTCCTTGCAGCGGTCCTTCCATCCTAGCAAGCCGCCACCACCTGTCCTGCATAGATCTGTGGCCCTGGGCATGAATATGAAGAAAGCCCATGAAGTCACACACTTTTCTGGATATATCGACAAGCTCTCTGACGAAGTTGCCCAAGCTTCAGGCGCCGAGTTGACGCACTTGGTTGACTTTGGCAGCGGGCAAAACTATCTTGGCCGTGCGCTTGCTAGCTCACCCTACAACCGCCACATTGTCGCCGTGGAGAGCAAAGAATCTAACATCGCTGGGGCCAAGGATCTTGATATCCTGTCGGGCTTGGCGGAGAGAGAGAAGCGCATCAGGAACAAGAAGCTCTACCATAAGATCATTGGGAGCGTAGATCCAGCGATACACAACGATGAGAAGGCGCTGAAAGAGGTCGCCAAGGTGCTCGGCGTAACTGATGAGGACATTGCTAGTATTGATCTGAGATCTAGGAAAGAGCTCCAAGCAACCTACGCGGTGGAGGAGGGGAAGGGGGTTATCGAGTACGTCGTTGGTCAGCTAGAGGATGCCGACTTGACAGGTGTCATTTCCCAGCTTCATGGCTACGAAGACATGCGTAATATCGATGACCTTCGCATGATGGCGGTGTCTATCCATTCGTGCGGCAACTTGTCGCACTACGGCATTCAATCGCTCGTCCTGAATCCTTGCATCAAGGCCGTTGCCATTGTCGGATGCTGTTACAACCTCTTAACAGAAAAGCTAGGGCCACCAACATATAAGCCCCCATTCAATCGTCCTAGCCTTTTGGCGATCAACGCGCGAGTTTCGCGGGAGTCAGAGAGGTGTGATCCTCAAGGATACCCGATGAGTGACCGCATTGCTACTTACAACAGCCAAGGCATACGACTCAACATCACCGCCCGTATGATGGCTTGCCAGGCGCCGCAGAATTGGAATGAGAAAGACAGCGATGGCTTTTTTACGCGCCACTTTTACCGCGCGGTGTTGCAGAGAATATTTTTGGACAAAGGTGTTATCTCCAGGGTTTATCATGGAGATGGTTCAGAAAGCAACAAGAACAGTCCGTTCAACTCGAGCACCAATCCAGTCGTCATTGGGTCCCTTCGAAAACAATTCTACACGTCATTCAAGGCTTACATCCGCGGTGCGGTACAAAAGCTTACGACCAATGCCGACTTCAGTCAGTACAGCCAAGTAATTGCAGAGAAGCTGGGCGACATCACAGACGAGGAGATCGAGCATTATGAGGAAGAGTACCGGTGTCGGAAGCGGGAGCTGAGCGCTGTATGGAGCCTGATGGCCTTCAGCGCGTGTGTTGTGGAATCCCTTATCGTAACGGATCGGTGGCTGTTCCTCAAAGAGCACTCCGATATCGTCCGCGACTGTTGGGTGGAGACGGTTTTTGACTATCGGGAGAGTCCGCGAAACCTGGTCGTCGTGGGCATCAAGAGATAATGCGTGGTAGAGATGAAACTGCCTCGGAAACAACCTGGTACTCCGATCGGATACTGCCCCAAACTGTGGATTGGCCAACTGCTTGATGGGGTTGAGATCCGACCGGGGGTCTCTACGAGTGTTCATCGGGCCGAGCTGTGCTGCAAGAAGCCGAGTCTCGACTGCAACCCAATAAGAACCTCCGCGGTTTTGGGTGGAGGTGTGATAGACCTGACCTGTCAATTTCTGTTCCCGGCCCCGTGGACAGGACATCGATATGTCGGGCTGGTCCCAAGGCTAAGGCATGACGCTTCCGAAGTCACTAGTTTTATCAGCTCTCAATAGACGTCCAAGAGCTGGCCGGGATAGCCGGGATAGACAAATCTGGCCTGGCCGGCCAGTTGATGTTTGAGCTTTGCCGGGCGCTGCTGCTTGAGTGAACCCCCGCGCTTTTGATCCCACAGGACGTATAAGGATGCAAGAATACAGATAGGGTTCCTGCGAGGGGGCTATAATTGCCACGTCCGCCACGGTTGGCGAATGCAGGCTGCATCGCCAGGAACAGGAACATAGGAATACCGTGGGGATTGTGTACGTCTTGTCTCCGCTTGTTGATCTGGTGTTATGGTTGTGATAGGGTGGGGAAGCGGGAAGAGGGGGCTATCAACGGCTCAGCGAGACACTGCTTCCTGATTTCTTTTCTCCTTTGGCGACCTCGGCCAGTGTTGCATGACCTATCAACTGGCTCTTGGTCTTTGTTGGAGCTTCGTCGGACTTCACGCCCGCCAGACACGGGAAATCTCCGCGATGCATCGGAAGGGTGACGCCAATCGAGGGGTAGTTCCTTCCCCCCCACGTTCTTGCCCCACCACTTCTTCATGTTATGCATGCGGCGCCCAATCTGGAATCCCTTCTCTGGCACAAACCGCTGGGTGCTCCCACTTAGACTCGAAGCTGGGGAGAAGCCAGCAGCGAGGCAATTCCTGCCGACACTGGGAGCTGTTTGAGCTCTACCACCCATCACCCGGCGACTTGTGCAGCCCGTACCTCGTACATATACCCGTGACGTATGGCGCTTTGTGATGTATCGTCCCTTTCTTTCCCTCTCTGTTCCCCTTTCTAGCCTTATTCCTTTGGCTTTCTCGCCTTGAGGAACCCCAGATACGAACCATTGTGACAGACAGAGCCCACCTTAAATCTGGTCAGCCCACAAAGACTCGGGACCCTCCTTTCTCTTTGCGGAGAACTGCCTACATTTACACAGGGAGCGAGCTGCACCCTACATCTTGGGACTTGCATCTCACGTCCTGGTAAATATATCGGCCCAGCAGAGACGGCACCATGTGGTGAAATCCTGCTTTCTCCACTGGCCCAGGCGCCACCTGTGGTGTGCAGTACAAGGGGCAGAAAAAAAGAGACCGAAAACCGCACACTCTGCGTTACCGTTACCCAACATCCACTCACACACATCCACACATCCCCCGAATTGCATAACGCCCAACCAGCCAACCACACCCCCGCGCCCAGCAGCAGCAATGCTGTGACATCTCTTGCTCGGGCGGGATTTAGAGTGGCAAGCCGTTTTATTTACGCAGTAGCTTATTGCTAAAAGATTGCCAAAAGATCGCCAATCTCATTAGCGGCCTGCCACCTGCATCATAAGCCCATCTGTGATAGCCGGTCTGATTTCCTGATACGTCTCTCACGTCGAGCCAAACTTATTCCTGGCGTCTCGCCTCCTTGACGTTGGAAACCTTGGTTGCGGTCTCGAGTGGGTGCCCCGTCTTTTTTTTTTTTCTTCTCCAAAACTTTGCACTTTACTTTTGTGAGTTTGTCTCTCAAAAGCGTCAACACCACAGCAAAGAAGTTAGGGGAGGACCAGGACGACAACAGGAATACTCAACGAGGATACCAACATCCTCGACCTAGCCATTGGCAACGCCATACTAGGAGAGACCCTGGTTTATTGCCAGTGGGTGCGCGCCGCGGCGGCCCGGGCATCAAGATGAACGCCCAGATATCTTTCCTTGTACGTCTCCGCGCTCACATGAAGAGTACCTTGTTGTTGACACTGTGAAACTACAGGACGGGACCTTCAGCTTGATTCACGTCCCTCTACACCTCTATTCCAGCTTCCTCCATCCCATCTTGCAGGTTCTCCTGCCACAGAGCCCGGGACGTGGTGAGAGCGGCGGCGAGGGTTTGACCGTTGACAAGCAGCATAGCTTCCTCAACATCAGCATCACGCCCATCGAGTGTTCAGTCGTGTGTCATACGTCCTGGGTTAAAAGTGTCTGGGAGCCCGCCATCAAGCGGCTACCCAAAGACCCCACCTCTCGCCGCACCGTCACAGTATCCAAAGACATGTGCGTATTTTCCGTCATCAGCGCTGGGATGGACGCGGGATCCCGCGTCGTCGACCTCACTTCTCCGCTCGCACTTGCCGGAATCTCCATCTTCTTCATTACCACCTACTACTCCGACTTCATACTCGTGCCGACTAAGGATCGCCACAGCGTTGTCACAGCGCTCCTGACGCGCGGATTCGAGTTCTCGGAGGACGAGGCAGCCTTCAAGCCGGCGGGACCGCAGGCACACAGCCGGGCAGGGAGCCAAAGCAGTGACCCGCCATCGACGCCACCACCATCCTCCCCCGGGGAGTTGCAAGTGCGCACCTTTGAGCTGCTAAAGCGGCGAAGTGTAGTGCCGTACGTCGAAGACGGTCTGCGGCTGATCCACTGCTCGGGGCGGGAGCGATCGTCGATTCGAGGCTACTCCGATCGGCCCTCGTTCAGCCGCACACCAACAGGCAATGGGACGAGGGTGAAGAGCTGGGTCGACACAGTTGATACGAAACTATACACAAGCGTTGTCTCGGCGCTCGTGTCGCAGCCACGGTTTCTGTCTATCACTCTGGCGCAGGACGATCCGCCTTCGCTGCTGCTGGACAAGGAGCTGCTGAATGTGTTTGGGGACTCCTTGGTCGGGCCAACGGAGGGCACATTAATACCTGTTTTTCTGGACCTGGATAACCTCCCGTTTGAGGCTACGGGCATTGTATCGGGAGTGGCAGGGAAGTTGGTGCAGGATATGATGATGGAGAGCGCTGAGTTGTCCTATCTTTCGACGGCTCGAGCTGGCGCTGTCATTCTTTCGGGCGAGCAGTCAGTAAAGGCGCTGGCGATATTGAAGTCGTCGTTGACAAAAGAGGGGTGATATTTTTGGTGGGAGGGGCCAGTGGAGTTGAGTTGAGTCGAGTCCAAAAATGGCGAGGTTTTGGTGACAACACATGGCGGGAGTCCAAAAGGGGGAGGTGTTATTGACTGGTATATAATCTGGGCACATCGCCAAATTCGTGGGTTCAAAACCCCTGGCCGAATCCTGAGTAATTCGGTGGGTGGGTTTGCTGTTGCGTTGGCATTAGGTGGCCCTGCATGTCTGAATAGTTGCGGCTCGTTAGATCTGCCCGGCCCAGCTGAGTGACCCGCAAGGTTGGGCAACCGTGTCTTGGGTCTCAAATGAACGCAGCCGGGTTTCTCTGGTACCCAACCACTTCACTTTACTTTCCATGGCCCTTCTTCTTTGCGCCCGCTGCTGTCTCGGTGACAAGTCCAGCCTTAACGAAGGCGTCCCTAGCTGCCGTGTTGATGAGCGCGAACCTACGTGGGCCCAACTTCTGACCTCCGTACCAACGTGTGACGATTATCATTGTGTCCCAAAGATCCATCAACTGCATCAAATGAAGCAACCTTCCGCCAGCCGCCGTCTCCCCATCGTCATCACAATCCTGGAACGACGCCCCATTCTCCCCACGGATCCTCCACGCCGTCATGTTATGCGTGGCGCTGCGCACTCTCCTATCTGTCGCCAAGAGATGCTGCACGTAGCGCGCCGCCTGCGCCGGCGATTTTACCTTCGCACAGCGCGCGAGAAACGTCGACTTCAACTCCACGACCGGATCAGATATCACCCAAGGCGGCTCCTCCTCCGCTTCAACCTCCTCTGCACCCTCCCCCCCTGCCCCATTCACCTCCTCCGCACCCCCATCCACCTCTCTCTCCATCTCCTTCTCTCGCTCATCAGCCGCCTCGGCAAGAAGCTCCTTCACTTTCTCTACGGCATCAAACAGACACACCTGCCCCGGCTCAAAAACGTCTCCCACTGCCGCGCGAAATAGCTCTAGATCTCGCGCTGCCGCGCCTCGCTTCGCATGGCCGCCTAGGCTATGAGTCCCCAGTACAGAAGGCGGCTCATCGGGATATGCCTCTGAGAAGTGTAGACGCAGAGAGGATGAAGAAGTAGGAGGGGAAGAATTGTCATCTCCGTCTTGAGCGGGGAGGGTCAGGATGTAGGTATTGTCTTGTTCACCTGACGACGATTTGACGAGCGTGCCATCTCCGTAAATTGAGTTGATCGCTTCGATCTCGTCGGCGAGAGCTTCCGACATGGTGACATGTGTAGTAGGACAGTATTTCAATATATGGTGTAATCATGCTGCTTTACGCACATGCCTGAGTTGGTGGGCGAATATGGGGGAGAGTGGACCCCATGGCCGGGATCGAACCAGTGGAATGGATTGAAAAAAGCTTGTCAATTGGCGACTGTATTTCTGGTAGTGCCACTGGGAAAGAAAACAGTTTGCATCAACGAATCTCTATTTTCGACTCCAAAGATCATAATTAGACAATAAAACCCGTGGTTTTCCACCCTATGCCCACCACCTGCCAGGTTCTACTCAGAGGGGCAATCTAACCTCCCAACGCTTGGCCCTTTTCCCCGCCGTGTAAAAATTTATACTCCTAAATCAACGCTACTCCTAGCCGGTAGCCACCAGCACCTAACAAAAAGGAAATAAAACTACAGATATGGCATCCACAGAGCATCGCAGAGCGCGAGGTTCATGGGGTTGACAGCTTTGGCGATGAGATCAATAACCGTCTGGTGTGCAGGTAGGTTCCCCACCGGCGCCTGCGCAAGAGACACCGCCTTCTTCACAATCATCTCATTGTTGGCTTGCACTGCCTCGCGGAGCTGATTCTCAGAGAGGTTCACCGGCCGATGTGCGTTGGTAAACCAGAACATCATCTCGTCGCGAACGAATAGCGTAAGCGCATGCTCAAGCTGGAACTCGGGTTCCGTCAGGCATCGCGCTATTGCCATAATGGAGACGCTGAAGATGCCCTCCGTGGCTAACGGGCCCATCAGCGTCTGCAAGTTGGGCGTCAGGCGGAAGGGGACTGGCTCCGCGTTGTGGAAGAATGGACGATTTTGCGCCATGAACGCCACCAGCTCTGAGCCCCAAATGTTGCCCGACCCCCGAGCAATATTGATCTTGTGAGGGTACCGCTTGTCGATATGCAGGATGTACGTCATAAACGTCAACGCCGCAAGCTGGTACGAGAAGCGCCGCCTAAAGAGCCAGAACTCGGCAAAGTCGGGGAACGCAGCCTGGAAGTACTCGAGAACAATTGTATGGTCGACCCACTTCTCCTGGATGGCCCTGAGAACCTCCAGTCGAGCTGTCACCAAATTGTCCGGCGGTTTCTGCTGGTCAAGATTGTTAGCTTCACGCACCTGGGAAAGATCGGTTGTTGAGATGCTTACCGGCGCCTTGGTTTCCATGAGGCCTCTCAGCTTCTCCATCGTGAAGAGCACTGGTTCGTCCTTGGACATTCCATTCCGGCGACAGTGGTCTTCGTAAATGCCCTGCAGGGTGATGTATGACGAATCCTCCTGCACAATTCTGATGTGCGGAGCAAGCGGTACCATCAGTGGCAGCGTGAACTGGAGATCGCGCCGGCGGCTTTCCTTCTTGCTGCTCAAAGTCTGGTTGAGCTGTCTGAACAGCTGTAAAATCCTTTCTTCGCGCCTGCAATGCCGTGCTGCAGGGTGCTGAACTGCAAACGCATGGACACTACCATCGTGGCCGCGGATCTTGAGGCGGCGATGCGACACGCCAATGGCTCGTACGAGGTCAACATTTGGCAGGAACCTGTCGATTCGGATGAAGTCTTGATTCTTATCCTTGTGCTGCAGGTACTGGCCGGGTATCTCCACCTCGTCAAACTTCTGATAGCGGAACTCGCTGAGGTGTGGGGAGTAATGCGCAAAACTTTCGAGCGGCATGTGAGATGGTCTGCGATCCAACTTCTCCTCAAACTTATCGCGCCACTTGCGGAGCTTGTGGATGTACTCATACATAGTGGGTTTGACCTTCACAAAGTCAGCCTCGAACGTGCCGCGAATGTGACTTGGGAGTATCGTCTCAGCGAAGCGGGTGATGTTGGTTTCGGTCGCCGAGGGGAGTTTGACATCCTTGGCATATGAGTTGGGCATACGGCTGACATATGCAAGGCCATCGTTCAAAAGTGCCACAATGAGACGATAGGCATCTTCGTCTGGTGGACACTTGAAATGCTTCTGGATCTGATCAACCATGGTCTCCATCGACAGTGCCAGAAGCGGGAATGCCGTCTTGAGCGTGCTCATGATCTCCTCTGTGAGCTCCCATGGCGGCTTCTTCTGGGCGGCTCCTGCCTGCTGGTCACCCTGGGTGGTTCCATTCACTGGCGCTGAAACTCCGCCAGTATCCCCTCCTTCGGTCTTGACATCGGGTTTGGTCTGGCCTGTTGTGTCCCCATTGGCAGTGACCGGTCTGGAGCTTGAAGAGGCTTCCGCCTTCGCGCCGCCAGTCGTTTCCTGCTTTGTCTGCTGGGGGGAGGCATTGGGCTTGCCGGCAGCGCCCTGAGCGCGCTGCCTCATGCGATCCTTTGTCTCCTGGTTCTTCTTGATGGCTAGCATGTCCTCCCGATTGGTCCTGAGCAGGAAATAGAGGGCTTGCGGGTACGTCTTTGCGATCTTGAGGAGAATGGTTTGAACTCTGGGGGCTTCCTTGTGTCCTAGACCGGTCAGAAGCTGAGGAATGAACGTGATCCAGTACCAAATCGGCGTCTCGCCCTTAAAGTCTTCAAACCCTGATGCGATGGTTCCGTTTGCGTCATCCAAGCTCAAGAGCCACAAGATCCGTGCAATTAGCTTTCTCGATTTATGGTTCTTGTAGCTGGACGCTCCTTGCAGGTAACTTGTGAGTGCTTGTTTGGCGGCGTTCAGGTCAGTCGGATCCTCCTTGAACTTCCGGTCGTTGAAGTAGCCCCACTCAGCCCAAGCTTTCGCCGCTGTGATGTCGTAGTAAAGGGCAGTCCCGTATGCACCGTCCGCTTCGTCACGTTTCTTCAGCTTCTCGAGGAACATGCCTTTCAGGGTGTAGAACTCTGCCTTTTGGGGAGAACTGAAGTAGTTGAGGTTGGTGTTATTGATAACATCCAGTCCACTGCCCAACTCCTCGGGATTCTGATAGTGGCACTTAGCCTGCTCCCTCAGCTTGAGGAAAGCCTCCTGAATCTCGATGTTGGGGAGGGTGTAGATCCGGCTCAGTTGATTGATGCAGACTTCGGGAAGGTTATGCTTCCTTGCAACGTGCGCAAAGCGATTAATAATCCAGGCGGTCTCGTGGTAACCCCTGTACGCAAACGATGCGTTGCCAGCGTTTTGCCCTTGTGGTGGCACTAGCTGGAGATAGGTTCCGTTAATGAGCCCGAAGATATGTTGTCTCCACGTCACCAGGTCTTGCCAGGCGACGATATCGTCCCAGGTGTTAGGTAGACGATCGCGCCAGGATCCAAGAAGTAGCTTAAGCTCGCCTGACTTGGCGTCGAGATTAGCCTGGACCGTTCCGGCAAGGCTTTGGCAAATGACACTGGCATCATGCAGCTCAACCAACTGCTGGAAGTTCTGGAGTATTGGGATATGGGCCGCGGTAAGTCGCCTGGGGAGTTGGTGCCACTTGCGGATAGAAAGCTGAATTGCCTCGTCCACGACTCGATTGAAGTCCTGCATGTTCTCTTGCTTGGCGTGAAACTTGAGGAGGGACATAAATGCCTGGAAGAACGACCTTCGGGGAGTTGGGGCATCCATGACTCCCTTGATGAGCGTGTCGAGCTGCTCCCGGTTCTCTTGGTTTTGCCAGTACTCGGTGTTCCGCCACGCGCATTCCAAAAGAAGGTCCTGGAAGTTCTCATGCTTTGCGAAGTCCTGCAAAACCTCCCATTGTTGCAGTTTCTGGGCACAGATGACCCATTGATCTTCCCAAAGCATATACTCGCCCTCTGAAAATGGGATGACGCCGGTCCTAGCCTTGATTTGGGCAGCTTCATACATCCTCTGTGCTTTGTCCCACATGCCATTCTGCTCGTAAGAGAGCGCCGCATTTGTCTCGACAAATTGGCAACGGCGGCGCCATGTACCATAGAATAGATCGTCTTCACCAAGCGATGAATAGAGATCTACCAGCGCATCAAGGTTACTTTCCCTCACAGTGCTAGAATCGATCTCTGGCTTGATGGCGGCTTTCTCGAGCTGGTGGAGTGCTGTGTACCAAGCATCAAAGGTCTTAGCCTCAAACTTGAGAACATGGGGAGGGATCTTGCACTCTGGCCATGCTTTGGCCGCGCCAGTAAGCAGGGATTGGATGACGTTCGGACGTTTATCCATCTGTCGGGCGTGATAATCCTTGGTAAGGAGTGCAACTAATCCTCGTTCGAGGTCTGCGCGTTCTTCACGTGCGGTTGCAGACCAAAACATCGGAAATAATGCCACCCAAAGCTCGTTCGAAAAACTGGAGTCGATGTGCTGAAGTTGAGTGACGGGCTCGATGAGATCACGGACCCTGACATCACCAAGCTCCGCAACGAAGCGGCGGTGCCCTGCCATGAACCCCTCGTATTTGTCGTCGGAAATAATGGTAGGTTCCCGAGAGTCTTTAGCATAAGTCGCGAAGAGCAGAGATGCCGGCATGGTCCGGAAGTCATCTTGGTGAAGCTGGGCAAGCGGCGTCATATCCACCCCCCCTAGCAGAAGCTGGGACGCTTGGGCTAACCAATACGAATCACCCAGCGTGTCCCAATTCTGGGACAGAACCACGTACGCGAGCCGAGCGCTGGCAGTCTTCGAAAGGCTCTTGTCAAATATGCTCATGAACTTGTTGCGCATCTCAACATCCTGAGCCCGAGTTCCAATGAGGAAAGCATGCTCCATGCGCACAGTGAGTTCGGTGCGCGTGATCTTAGGATCCTCGTAGATGCGAATGACGAGATCCAAAAATTTCGTCAGCATGGTCGGGTCCTGGCGGTGCTCAAAAGAAATCATCTTGTGTAGCACTGCAGTCTTCTCCTTCAGCGTTGGCCATGTGCCCTCGGATCGGAACACCCAACCCTCAACCATGTCGAGTATCTTCTCGCAAAGGGGAACGTGCAGCGACTTCTCCACGATAGTGGCAAGGACACTCAAGAACGGTCTTCGGCTATCTCCAAGAATCTCCATGCGCATTGCAGTTATCTCAACGGCCTTCAGAATGAGACCCGTCTGGATTTCGAGATCATACGCGTTCATCTCCACGCTTGGATCTTGTTGCTGCCGGTCCTGTTGCTGCCGTCCGCCGCTGGCCTGATGAGCCAGCGCAGCATAGTGCGAAACGTGATCCCGTGCGAGCTTTGACTGCAGTGACTTCATGATAGCAGAAATGTGTTGGTCGATGCTGCTGGGCCTGCGGTGTCCCAAGGACCAGAGAATGTTGATGCCCGAGACATAATGACTGGCATTCATGCTCTCCCCGGCAATGTTCGACAGGAAAGTGATAATTTCGGAGAACGGCTGCTCAGCTTCGCCCTCAGCATCAGCATCCTCCATTGGCACATCTTCTGGGACGGCGTCCAGGATTCTCTTGATGATTGGACGTACGTCCCGGCCACCATCGAAGGCTTTGTCAGCAGTGTGGAGGCAGTCCTGAAGCTCTGGATTTTCAGACTTCAACACCTTCTCCAAGATCTTTTGTATCTGGGGCATGTTCTTCAGGACCCAGTCATCCGACTTGAAATTGAGTATGATTCGCACCACCTGGAGGGTGTTGATGATGTTGGTAATGAACTTCTCGTCGTATTTGTCCTTGTCAGAGGGCTCGGCGCTGAGAACCGCCTGCGTCTTATCGCTAGCGAGTACCACGTCCGTCACATTCGGGAAGAGATCCACATCAAGATCGCCCCAGTACTGGGGCTGGAGAAGGTTGTAGAGCAAAGTCATCGCCTTCTTGCAGAACTCTGTGGGCGGCGGTGGCATCGCTGGGCCAGATGACGTGGAAGCTTCGCGTGCCTTGGCCGAAGGGAGTTGGTATCGCTCGTTCAGTTGCGCAATGAATTCAACGAGATACTTGATCATCTTATGTCGACCAAGAGGTGGGATCACAAACTCGGCTCGCTCGGGCTGCCGAGCAGCGGAAGGCGAGGATCCTTGTTGCTCTTCGAGTTTCCGTTTCCTCGCATTGGGGGATTCTGAGAGGGCCCGGATTGGCTCGCTCGTCTTGCCCTCCACCCGCCTCTGCTCCCACTTCCAAATCAACCACATCATGTTAAGCGCAAGCTTCTTCGCGTCATTGGAGAGGTTTGGCGGCGGCGCAACTTTCCGGAGACAGGTGATAATGAGCATGGCGAACTTGTCTCGAGAGTCGTAGAACAAGTCCGGATGTCTGACCAGAAAGTGGAAGATGCTGGTCATCTGCTGGTTGTTCTGGCTCTCTTCGGCCAGTATCCGGCGAGGGGCAACAGCCCAGACTGCGTTCCTGTCGCCAGGCTGCGCATTGCAGCGCTTTGGCATGACGGGCGCCATCAACTCCAGAGCTTGTGTAACGAGAGCACGCCCCTCGCCTTGGTTTGTCTTCAGAAGGGAGAAGTAGATTTGAGTAACAATCTTAGCTGGTGTCTCGTAGTGGGCGATGAAATACCCAATTACGACATACGCAGCATGTTTGTTGATCACGTCGTCTAGTCGAATGTACGTCCATCCAAACTTGATGAAGTCCTTGCGTGCATCTTGCAGGATGGCGTAATGATACTTGACTAGCATAGCAGAGAGCTGAAGAACCTCCATTCGGGTATGATCAATACGTGGCTGTAGGAGGTCTTCTTGTGGGTCTGCCAGGTTCACCTTCCAGATCTTGGTGTTGATGGAGTCGATCACAGTCCTGTCCAGGAAGCGAGGGCCCTTGCCCGGTTCGCCGCGATTCCAGTGCCGCATCACATCCATCGCCACAATCGGGTTGACGATGTTATGAAGGAGGTACCATTTCGTTCGCTGTGTCGCACTCCGCCCTGCATATATATCGAGGCAGCGGAGAACGACGAGCCTCCAGAATTCGATCGAATCGCTGCCGATGATATGCTTGTATATGTGAGACAGCAAGGCTTGCGTCTCACGGAAATCATCCGCCGTGATTGACTCGATCAGGACGAAAAGAGGCTCTAGATCTTTAGGGCTCCGCTCGAGGGCTTTTGTCAGGATTGTCATGAGTTGCTCCGATGCCTGATCCGCAGCGAGCCGGAGCGCCGCCGGGAGGGCATTTGCTTTCAGGTTCCGTTGAAGCTCTTTGCTGACTTGCTTGAGCCAATCGATATGCTCTTTATTGTCCAGCCACGACAACGTATTGGGAAATTGACAGAGAGCATCGAGAACGTTGATAGTGTTCACAACAGCAACGAACTTCTTCTCGGTACCCTGGTTGATGACGTTCGTGCAGGTTCTGATGATCGTCTCAACATTGGCAGCGCCGTAGTCTCTGAGAACCTGACTGTCTGGGTGACGTAACACTTGGGCAAGGAACCGGCCATATCGAAGATCCTCGATCTTCCCGAGGAGCATCGCCCAAATGTCAGGAGGATATCGGTTGAGATACTTGTAAAGAGGCGTGCGGAAGGGGCTGAGATGAGTCCTCCGCAATGACTTTTCCAGATCTAGAACCTGATCGACAACTCGCTCCTTGAACTGTTTCGCCGCATCCGGCAAGAGATGGAAGATGTTGAAGACGGCCGCAATAACCTTCATCGCGGAGTTCTGCTCGAAGAACGTGAACGATAATTGCTGCAATAAACTGGCTTCGGCTATCACTTTGACGTGATCGAGAAGTCGGGCCCCGATCTCAACCTTGAAGTAATTTGTTAGTAGGCGCAGAAGACGAGCAAGATTCTCCAGCCCGTGAACCGTTAGCCTCTTCGCATCTTGAAGACTCGCAAGGACCGGTCTGAGTCCCGCTTGCAGAAGGTCTTTAGGGAGCTTGCTAGTATGCGACAAGACCCCCCGGAGAGCTTCATTCGCCGCTTCTATCGTTGGTTGAGAGTCCGAGTACAAACACTTGAAGAATACCGAGACAATCTTTGACCTAGTTGGATTGTTCTGACCCTTCATAAATTCGTCAAAGCCCATCGCGGCGCTGAGGATCTTGATGCAAGATACGCGGAGATTGACGATATAATCCTGTGTCCTGAATTCCAACGTCTTGCCAGCGAGCGACTCATCGCTTGCATCAGCAAGCGCAAGGGACTCCATTAGTAACCTATTGAGATGGTCGTCAAATGGCACGAAGTCGGGTTTCAACGACATGTAGTAAGTTATTGCGTCAATGAAACCGATCTGGATTGCAAATGGCAAAGCACGCAGAGGCTTGGCATATATTGGCTGCAGGAGGTGCTTCTTGTTCTGCTCAAGCAGCTCCGAGACCTCGGCGCCTGCCGCTTTGGCGATCAGCTCGAGAGATCGCTTTGCTGTGTTGCGAACATGTCGGTTCAGATGCGACAGCTCGCCGTTGAGCATCAGGCATATCTGGGCTAGGCGTGACTGCTTCGGCTGAGGTTGTCCTGGCTGGGGTTGAGCCGGGGGCTGGGCTGTGACGCAGTCCTCTTTCTTGATATTCTTCGTGAGCCTAGTGAGGAGGATCTCCAATGTCGTCTGTGCTGAACTCCGTGTTTTCTCTGGGAGATCTTGGGGCATATCCTTGATGACATACATGAGAGCTCGAACAAAGTCAATTTGTTTCGATGCCACCCACGCATCGCCCAAATCCAGGTCCGTCAGGAGAATTTTGATGCCCAAAGTCCCACCAGCCTTGGTGAACCACTCTTCCTCGTAGCAGCCGTGGCAAAATGTCGAGGCCAGGCTGTTGAAAAAAGAGAGACGGGAGACGTAGTTTGACGATCCAAAGATGACGACAGCCGCGCTGTAAATTTCTCTGATCAGCCGCTCAGCTCCCTCTCGAACATCCGGGTTCTCCGATGCAAGAGACTCTAAGATGGCGTCTCCCAGAACCCTAGTGTCGATGACAAGTGGACCCTCTCCGGCTTTCACGTCGAAAGCAGCATAGGCCCGCTTCATATCAACCAGCGCCCGACCGACTTCAAGAATGGTGAAATGCCTTGCCAGGTTTAGCAGAAACGGCTCCACCTCAGCTTTGAACTCGGGAATAGACTGAGCAAACATGAGGGCCTTTATCAGTCGCTTTAAAACAGCCTCCTCCTCGGTCTTCTTCGCCACTGACCGATCCTTGTCTGACGTCTCGAAGGCCGACACGTCAATGTCCTTGTTCCGAGTTATCAGATCCTGCACTTGAAGCCGGAGCAGACGCGGGAGCTCATCAGGCAGGCTATCAAACCCAAGTCGGAGCTTGACTTGTGACTTGACAAGCTGCAGAGCCTGCCGCTTGTAGTAGGCATCGTGGTGCTTGGACGGCGTCGTCGGCACACCCTTCTGTGGCCTCGGCGCCTCCATCAGCTTCTGTATGGCTAGGTTGATACCCAGATGCGCCGGGAAAGCTCTGTCATGCTTAGATCCGATAAGCCGGACATCAAAGCTGGACCGATCATCGACGTACTGCCGGAATTCCACAGGCGGGGCGTCCGTCATGAATTTCCGGTTACGGCCACCCAGCTTTCCCAAAATCCGGAGCGTTGTGTGCGCATGGAAGTGACTGTAAGGATGAGGGCGTAAGTGGTCGAAAAGGGCTGTCATCAATTCATCAATCACTGGGGCCATGATAGGGTCCAGGTAGTCAGCCGTTAGATTATCGACGCACAGCTCGAGTGTGCGTAGTCCCTGGCCAACCAACTCTGTTCCTGCGCGCAGCGCAACGACCAAGGGCCGCATGAGGAAGCTGAGATGAGGCAGCAAGTTACTCAGCCTGGCGGGTACCGTGAGACAGAGCTCAACATACAAGTCTCGTTCCGCCGGCTTGCGCGCCGCCAGAAGTAAGTTATTGAGGACATCGAGGAGCATCTCCAACAGTGGAAGAATCTGCTTGTAAAGATGCTCAAATTTCCCGCCGCCAATGCTCCTGAATAGAGACCGGAGCAGCAGGAAGTAGTTCATCGGCTCCTCCGCCTTGGTGGAGAGTTCGATGGACTTCGTCACGATGTCCACAACATGCGGTAGCAAGACTTGCTCATTCTGTGATGCAAAAAGTGTAACGGCCATGAAGGCCAACTTGAACAGTCTCAGCAGAATCGCCGACTTGTTCATGTCCGAGGAGCCGACATCCTCAATATGCTCCATTAAAAAGCGTAGGAGCATCCCGCAAAAGCTAGGTGAAGTCGCCTCGCTGGCAAGAAAGAATTGTGGTATGTGAAGCAGGCCTGTGTGTTCGTGAATCATTTCGTAAAGTCGTGGAATCTCTTGCTGGAATACCTCGTGGAAGGTGGCCGGATCAATGACGTGGAAGACTGTGGCAAATGTCTCGAGCAGCTCCTTTTCCTCTTTACTACTAGAAATCATAAAGTAGTTGGCCATGTACTCAACAGTCGAGGTGTACGGTGACTCGGCGGCCGGCTTTTCCCTATCATAATACCTGAAGACATAGGCACCCTCGCGGAACAGCTTGACAATGACCTGCACCTCCTCGGCCGTAAAGCCGTATGCAACATCGGTCCAGTGAGGAGGCGCGCCTGCCAAATCGGTCTCAGAGGCCAAGTTCGAACTTTTCAGCTGGTAAAATGTGTTCTTAAGCCCATTCATCAAGTTCTTGAAGAGGAACTTGTTGTCCACTACTGGATCAGCAGCGCGGTCTCGGGGATTGGAGGTCTTGATCGGCATGGCTGTGAAGATGTCGATCTCATCCCACTCCGGAAGGTGTTCCTTGTCAGCAAGATACGTCTCCACGGTGTTTTCGGCGCTTTGTTCCGCGTATTGCTTTGATAGCTTGACCGCGTTGGCGTATTGCCTGTTCATGGCGGCAAACTTGTCGCCGATGGCGTTCAGGATCATGATGAGGTAATGTCGAGCATCGACCTTGTTCGGCATCTTGGCTATACACTCGGCCATATTCAAGAGCAGTTTAGCGCTCATAGTCTGGAAGCTTGTACCCGGGAAATTATCCTGGAGGTTCCGGGTGTAGACCTCGACCGTCTTCCGAATCTGCTCGGGGGAGAGGTTCTCCCGTACATGATGAATGAGATCAGCCAGCATACTATACGCAAGCGGTCTCATCGTCTCATACACCGTCAGGCCGTCGCCAATCAGTGTCCTCTCGTCCAAGAGCTCGTCAATCTTGGGCAAGAAGATTTTCCGAAAGTTGAAGTTGATAATGTGCCGAATAGCGACCAAAAGCTCCTTGCGCGCGCTTGACTTCTCTCTTGGACAGTCCTTCAACAAACGAACAACAATTTCCGGGAGAGAGGGTAGGAAGTCTTGCAGCTGCTGCGAGTATTGCCGAAGCAGATAGGCCAAAAAGCTCATTGTTTTAACTTGAGCAGTGATAAACTCCCCAAAAGCTGCTCTGTTTTTGATGTTGGGGCTAACGCCGGTGTGGATGGTGCCTCTGGCAGCAGCGTCCCTGTGAGCCTGCTCCTGGGCTTTCGCCTGGGTTGACAGAACCGACTTGATCAGGGGTATAAACATTTTGACGTTCTGCGGCACGGTCGTTCGATAGACCTGAAATATCGACACGACGATGATTGGGCATTCGGAGAGCACCTTGAAGGATTGCATGCCCTTGAGCAGCGGGCGATTTGATTGTTGGCCAGCATCGGCGCTGAAATCCGGCGCGCCGGACGCTACAGGGGACCCGGGTCTTGGTGACTGCTGGTGTGGTAGGAACGACGTCTGCGTGCTACCAGGGGTTGACGGCGCGCCTGGTACGCCGGACGAAGATGTGCTGTCCAGCTGCTCCCTAACCACCCTCTCGAGCTGGTCGAACAGCTCATGGATGAGGGTCAAGAACGACTGAACTTTCGGCCCCAATACCTTGTGCTGATGCCGCATGATGTCCGAGATCACCTTGACGCAGAGAACCGCGTTGTCCTCATTGTCCGAGCGAACAAGCAGCATGAGCAGGTCAACGACCTCTTCGGCATAGGGTTCGAAGGGTTCTGGGGGGTTTGGCGCTGTCGGCAACCTGTGGAATATCTCGAGCACGCAGTTTCGGAGCTTCTGAAGATTCGCCTGCTCGGGCGTATTGGTTTGGAAGACACATGGCTGTCGGAGGATGTTGATGAAGGAGGGCATGAGCCGCTTGAGGAAGGCCGGGTAGGTCTGGCCGGTGGTGTAGTGGTCGAGACTGTCCCGCAATGTTGTCGCCGCGTCGACCTTGAGCCGAAGCTCTGAATAGGAACATGCTGTCAGCTTACAAAGACCACGATCACTAGCCGGGGCTGGCAGGAGTCGGAGGGGTGGGTGAGAGCCGCGCGCGCATCCTTACCTGTCTCCGGGGTGCTCAGCTTCCGCACAACATCCTCGATTAAACTGGTGGTCGCCATTGCTGCGACATTCACCACGGAAGGTCGTGGGGCGACGGCGAGCTGCCCCCGGCACGCATGTGCGCTGCAAGCGGGGCAAAACTCTCGCTCGTGATAGACGGAGAAGCCTCACGCTGGGTGATGAGACTCGGTTGCGCAGGAAGCAGGCAGCGTCGGAGCTTGTGATAGCTATCGCAGAGGGGTCTATCGCGCCATGAAACAGCGTTGAGGAGGAAATGAAATAGAAAAGAGATTGCTGAATTGTTTATGGGCAGCTATGCTCCTAAAAGAACGTGCAAACGTGCCCAAATTTGCAGCGCGGTTGGTTGATATGGGAAAGGTGCAGTGAGCGCAAGGAAATAATGGGGTATCTTGGTCAAATCGACTCGACTGCCTCGCGAAAAATCCAGAGCGCGGTGGAAGTGGGAGGCCCGGCGCGAATTACAATTATCCCTTGGGCCGACAGATTCTCGACCTACTAAAAGTCTGTGGCTTGCACAGTCCTCGTATCCTTGTTCTTTATATTCTATTGGTTGTAAGGGCCAAAAGACCCACCCCCAAGACTCATCAAGCCACAAATGGGGCTGTACGGATGATTTGCTAGTTCAAGGGATTTATTCACCTAAGCGGGGACGTGCCCAGAGATTGGGCCCGTGCTTTGCCGTCCTCCCGCCCCCGCGAAGTCCGTTATCGATAAGGTCCCAGCTACTTGTGGAGGCGGATCCCTTTTTGCATCTAGGTAGCTTCCAGGTTGGCGCCAAGAGAATGTCCCCGTAAACCCCAAGGCCCAAAAAGTTAATCTGCCAAAATCGTATCAACAGCGTGTACTCTCTCAACTCACGATTGGAGTTTTCAAGTTCCTAGAATATCAGATTGTACGTCCCGGCTGGGAAAAGGGAAAGGCGAAGCTCGAGGTAGGCAATACGTAGTACTAAACAGCGGATCAAATGCTTGACATTAAACTGACATTCGCAGCTCAGGTATCCTAGCGCTTCAGCAAGATTCCTGTCACAAATGATAGCTCACGGCCGTGTCGAGCAACAAAGGTTCTTCACTTGCCGAGGGATAATTGAGTTCAGGCAGGTGGATGTCTTATTTTCCTATCCGCCATGCATTGGCATCTAAAAATGTGGAACATGTGATAACACAGCCACGTCAAGAAAATAAAGTAGGTATCTCGAAAGTCTTCCCAAAAAGGTATGCCAAACTCCCCAGGTATGCAAAAAAGCCGTTTTTCAACAAGAAGCGACACGTGAGAAAAGAATAAATTGTCACCAACCAACCATCCCGATGGCTTCTAGCTTCGGAACCGAAGAGCGACCCGTCGCTTCTTCGACGCCGCAGCCGCAACTTGTAGAGCCGAGCTCGTCCCAGGCGTGCAGGTTGTACCAGCAGACACGGCCATAATTGCAGACCATGCCCCACTGGCGCAGCGTTGGAACGATGTCCCACCGATGCAGTTCCACTGGCCCTCGGGACTGCAAGCAGTGCCGGCAGTGAATGAGCCGCCACTGGGGGCGCCGATGGGGCTGGGGGGGGCTGTCGGGACCTCAGGCTCATCTGGCGAGCTCGGGGCAACCTGGGTTGGGGCGGGAGCAGAATCGGCAGTGGTGACCGTGATGAAGACACCGCCGCCCCCGGGAGCACCGCCAGGGCCGCCAGGACCGCCAGGACCGCCGCCGGGAGCACCACCGGAACCGCCGCCAGAGCCACCACCAGGCGCCTTGGTCGGAGAGCCACCAGGAGGCTTAGTAGGAGAAGGAGGCTTTGTAGGAGAAGGCGCAGCCGTAGTAGGGGCACCACCGCCTGAACCACCACCAGAGCCACCACCAGAGCCGCCACCGGAGCCGCCGCCAGAGCCGCCGCCAGAGCCACCGCCGGGCGCGGCGGAACCACAATTGCCGACAGGGAAGGCGAGCTCGCCGCTGGCGAAGGATTCGACCGAGTTTCCAGGGTTGGGATACTTGTAGTCCTTGCCCTCCTCAGTGGTGCAACCATTGCCAATGTTGGCCACCAACATGTTAGGAAGGGACTCCCAGTTCGACTTGTCACCTCCAGAGCCTGTAAGGCTGACAGGGGCACAGTTCATGTAGAATTCGCGGTTTCCAATCTTGTTGAGCCACGTCCATGCGATGGTTGCATTTCCGGCGGGGATATCAGATGGAATCGGGAAGCTGTAGTCGAAGGGGACCTTGAGGTTGGGATCGTTACCCAGGTTGCCGGGGGTGTTTCTCGCGGGACAGCCACCTTGGATGGAGTGGATAACTTTCCACACGCTGTTCTTGTCGGGAGCAGTGTCGTAAGTAATCGAGACCTGGCAAGACCCGCCACCGTGGACGGCTGTGCCGACGAAGTTCAACGGCTGTGACGAGCCCAACGGCATGACATTGGCACCCCCATGTTGGTAGCCGCCACCAGTCGATTGGCATGGGAAATCGCTGCCGTCCGGCTGGATGGGACCGTTGTGAAGCGCGGGTACGCTGAATGGAATCGGGGCGGTGATGAGGATATGGGCGCTGGAAAGCGCAGCCAAGCCGCCGACGGCCAGAATGGCGTTGGAAAACATGATGCTAATAAATCGTTCCTGACGATAGATAGCCGGGGTGCTGTAGAAGCAGCGTGGGCAAGCTCGCAAAGTGAGTGGGCGAGTGCAGCACGGAGAGTTTCAGCTGACTGATGAGCTCGGTGTGTTGAGCTTGAGAAGGAGGGTCGTGTGGTTGGTATTGCACCAGGCAGAGTGAGTTCAACTCTCAAGGAAAACAAACGGGCTAGCCGTTAAGGAGTGGACGAGGTAGCTCGAGTCGGCGAAGACGACTTGGTCCAGAAAAGACTGCAGAGGGAGGAGTGTTACCGTTGGGACGAGGCCTTCTCCCTTATATGGATGCCAAGAGAAGGTGAGAAGACAAAGGATGGACTAAAGGTCAGGCACACCGGGCTAGTGAGAGAAGGGAAAAGATCGAAAAAGAGAGGGAGAGAGAGAAAGAAGAAGGAAGCGCTGCAGGAACGAGCGTTGACGGGCAAGTGATTGGACACCAGCGAGCGGAGTCGTACGGGGAACTTTGGTCGGTAGACCACTCGGGGGGCCCAGATGCTCGTGAGCTTGGCAACACTTGAGCGCCGCACTGGGGCCTGGCCAGTCAAGTCAGGCTGTCACGTTGCGGCCACCACAGTCCGATGCAGCGAGGTTGAGGGGATCGCCGGGAGGTGCAGGGTAGGGGCAGGGTAGCAGGGGAGCATCGAGGCATCCCACCCATAGGCCGAGCGCGGCCATAGGCTGGATGACGCCCGGCTCGCCTTGTTTCAAAGATACGAATTGGGGATGGGATGGCAAAACATCACCCGCTGTGGCGGAATGTTGTGCGTGGACTGGCTGGCTGCGAGCAACCGCCTTGCCCCCTGGCTAGCGAACAGTAGGGAGGGATCCGTTACCGGCTAGTGAGCTGGCAGAGGCAACTTGCAGTTGGGCATGTCTTTGGGATGCGGCTCTGGCAAACTCACAACCTACGGCCCTACACTGCCGCCATGCAACGGCTGCCGGCAGCCAGAGCGGAGGCCCCGCTTCCAGTGCCTACCAGCGGTGAATCTGACCGCTGGAACTCGAAGAGAGCCGTTCGACCGTCGACAGGCCTCACTGAGGTGGAAAACCAGTAACTCGCAGGCTGGCGATGGCATCAAGGAAGGAGCCGCGCCCATCCTGCAGCCCAGCAGAGGGCGGGAGGATGCATCCAGCTTCTCGTTCAGGTCCGTTGGCGGCGGTGAACATGCCACCAGAATCCCCATTCCTCGGAGTTCTTTTTTGGCTTAAGGGCGCCAATGGACCTCAGCTGGGCGGGTTCTCAGGGGCAGCTCGGTGGTGACGGGAGGGGAAAAATCAGATGAAGTCAAGCGTCCCGGCAAGAACAAGGGGCGAAAAGGAGGGGGGGCGGCACGTGGGCCCGTGCCTGCCAAGCATTGAGATCGCAGGGGCCGCAGCTCAGACAGCCCAACCGCGGGTCCCCTCCTCTCACGCGGGAGGGGGCTTGAAGCAGGGCATCAACCGCTGTGCCGCCCAGTTCGTCATTCGTTGATCACCTTCAATCCGGGGAAGCCTTCACAGGTAAATTGCACCGCCGAACCTCACCAGGTATTTTTCTCGTCACGTTTAAATGAAGTACACTCCAATGAATCCTCGCCCAACTACTGCTGGCAGTCCAAATGTTTCAAACAGCGTTCACAATCACCGGCGACGGATTTGTTTCCTTTTCGGTCGCTGCCATGAAGGTCTGGACCAAGGTTTACTCTCCCTCTACTTTCGTTTTCTCGGGGGCATGGGATGTCCCCTGGATGTTGCGCGGCGCCTTACATCCAATCCAAGGATGGGAGTCCTCCTTTTCTGGATTACACCTTCGGCGTCTCCCTCCCACTCCCTCGGCGGGTGACTTGTGGCTGCCCGATGCCTTGGATCCCACAGCCACTCATCGTGCAGATCGCTGGTCTTGCCCGAAGTCTGGAAGCGGGGCTCAGGTGGGGCGACAGGGGTCTGAGTGGGGTAAGGGGTCTGACTGGCCCCAGTTGCGCAGGCGACTGGTGCGGCGGTCTGAACTGTGAAACATGGGCATCGGTTCCGGTCGATAACGGCGAAGGGTAAAAGCCCAATCGTCTCATCAACACTCACCAGCTCCCTCTCGCTTGTGAAAAGCGAAAAAGGCGGGACACTAGACTTCAGCTAACTGTGGCCCAGTCGTCGGCGAGTCGGCGAGTATTTGTTTCAGCGCTTGACAAACACGATATTGTCATCACCTGATGCCTGCGTCCAGCCTTCGCTCCGCTCTCATCGTGACTGCATTAGGTGTGGATTGAATCCTGGGCGGTCGACAGTGGTCAGAGTGTACGTGTAAACGGGTGACCTACGGCTATCGACAGACATGATCTCAGCTGTTCTCACTCTCTCCCCTTGCTGCAGTCTGGTACCAAGCATAATTATCCAACTTCGCGTACAGAGTCCCAGCGCGGATCTTGAATGAAGGACGGTGGCGCAGTTGTCTCTGCTGGAGCGGATAAACAGGGGAAACTCATGATCTTCGCGGGGATGCGACCACCTCAGACCGTTTTGCAGATATTCATAGCACACCAGCAGCACTCGAGGCATTACCGGATTGGGACGTCGATACTCAATCCAGCGCACTGGCAGTTCCTCACCCGTCGTGCGGCGTCTTTTCTTCTAGATGGTGCAAACGCGCGTCCTGCAGTGCAATCGACCGCCGGGCCGGCCGCGAGATGTTTTGGGTTTAACCAGCAACTGACGCAGAAGACGCATCACAGCTGACCCATCCACTCGGACAGAAGCAGACGACCGGCTCGATGCAGATGGCCGTGCTCAAAGGCCACGAGCACGTGTGGTCAACTGCCGGATGTTGCGTCTCGGGAAGCCGCTGAGGGTGTGCTTCAGAGAATCAGATATTCCATTTGATTCCAGTGCTACTTCTCTGTCTTTTCTATCATTCATGCAGGGCTTACACTTCCTAGGATTCACCCACCGCCAACTCATCAAGCAATCACGCCGGCTAGGCACACATATCAGCGGTGCATTCGTCTCCTTCCGCATGTAATGACCCTTCTAGACAGCTTCCGCTACCCTAGCAGGAGCGTCAGGATCGCAATCTGCAACACGGACACTGATTAGCTTCTCTCTGCGCCGCCGGCGACTCCTGGATCAAAGGGACACGCACCCTCGAAGACGTATCCTTCGCGAGTCCAGGACTGAAGTTTATCACGACGGAACTCCTCTAGATCCCATTCCCGGTCTTCAAGCTCGACCTTGTTGAGGTACACATAGACCTGCGCGCTTCTCTCCTCACCTTCGACCTGGCCGTTCCCGTGAACATCACCAACCTTGTCAAGAAGCTTGACGGTGACGGTCCGGCGCTCGTAGCCAGGGCCCTCAAACATGTCTAGACGCTGCATGTTTGCCTTTGTTAAGCCGGTGGCGAAGATGCCAAAGACTTTATGCTCGCTATCTTCGGTAATGCCGGGGTAGTCGGCGAACTCGACCCGGCGCCGGCAGTAGCCGTGAAGAATGGCCGGCGTGAAGGTGTGCAGGGCTTGGATCGCCTGCGGGATCAATTTTGTCCCGTAACAGACAGTGTAGAAGACAGCCGGGACCATCTACATGGTGGTTGTTAGCTGCCGGCTGCCGAATATGTGAAGACATGGGTTCCTACCAAGGTTCCTATATCGGAGATCAGCAGTGCGCCCAACAACTATGCAACGCAGCGCATTCAGCTTACCGTAGAAAAAGGCACAGTGTACCCCGTCATCGCTTTCAACACTTTTGGACACGGGCTGCTGCTCCATGGCTGGTTCAAAGCTGTGTGTGCTCCTCTTCCTGTGGCTAGGAGACTCTGCGCCGTACTGGGCGGAGAGAAAGACCGCGGCGTCGGTGAAGAGCTCAAATCACTCACTCGCTCAATCTCTGGAAACTAAACTGTGAATTGTCAAACACGTGAAAAGTATCTGTTAGTTGAAATTGAGAGTCAAGACCACATTAATTTTATACAGGTACTAGGTAGGTAAGTGTTTGGTACCTTGCCTTATGTATGAGGTTGGTCTCGACGCACATGAAGCCGCCATCCTGTGACTGTTCGTCTTGGTACCAGTCTTATCGGCCAACTCAGTCCAAAGTGGAGGCAGCATCCGAGCAATCAGCGCTGGCGCTGAGTAACTCACAAACTAACCTAATACCTAGGTAAATTTCCCGTTTTTGAGCATCAAATTCGTACCAAAATCAGCACCCTGAAGGCAAGCATCTTGGCCACTGAAACTGGCGATGCAGAACACACGGCCCGCGGGAGACAGTTGAAGGGTATTCATCTCATATAAGACCTGGAGCTAACTGTTCCACGCTTGTGCCCCCCTGATGACGCGCCAACTACCCAATCGGAGCTCTGCGTCATCTCCTGTTGGGCGGGCTGCTTAATTGAACGACATGATTCTGCAATCCAACCTGACGACCATCTGCCTACATTACGGCTGTGCATCGTTCCTTGTCGCTCTAGGCTGGGTGGTTGGCAGGAGCATTCATCCGGTGTGGATCAACAAGTGCGGACCCGACGGCGTGTGGGGGACCCCGGTGGTCCGGGCCGAAGCCGATTGCATTGCCGATCATCGATAACTACTCCGTCCTCGGCTCACTGTTTCCAGCGGTCAAGTTCTACCCCAACCCCGCACGCCATCTCCGCCTCCCGTTCCCAGCTCGTAACTGGCGAGAGGTGGTTGATGTGAGCGACAGGAACAATCCCCAAGATACCCAGGCACAGAAACAATGGCATCGTCGCAAGAAGCTGCAGCAGGGGCCGGGATGCCCCGGAAGCTCTGGGAACATCCCGACCCGGAGAGTACCCAGATGTGGCACTTCCTACAGCAAGTCAACAAAAAGCACGGCTTGGAGCTCCGGACTTTCGAGGACCTGCACCGCTTCTCGCTCACGCAGCGCTCCCCGTTCTGGGCCGATGTGTTCGATGCCGCCAACTTCATCCACGGCGGCCGCTACACGTCGGTGGTGGACGAGAGCGCGCCCATCGACGCCGTCCCGCAGTGGTTTCCCGGCACGACGCTCAACTTTGCCGAGAACATGCTGTTCTCGCGCGCGAGCGCCAATGGCCCGTCGGATCGGAGGGGCACCGCCGGCAAGGAGGACGCCAAGACGGCGCTGGCCGAGGTGCGCGAGGGTGCCAGCGCGGAGCGTGAGATCACGTACGGCGAGCTCCGTGCTGCCGCGGGGAGAGTGGCCAGCGCCATGAAGGCGCGCGGCGTGACCAAGGGAGACCGCGTCGTCATTGTTGCGGCCAACAGCATCGAGACCCTCCTGGTATGGCTGGCCACCGCGTGGCTCGGTGCCATCTTCAGCAGCAGCTCGACCGACATGGGCGTCCAGGGCATCCTGCAGCGCGCCGTGCAGGTGAACCCGAAACTGGTGTTCATCGACGATGCTGCCCTGTACAACGGCAAGGTTGTCGATCTGCGCCAGAAGATGGCCGAGGTGGAGGCCGGCCTCAAGGATGGTTCCAGCTTTGCCGGCGTTGTCTCCATCCGCCGCTTCGAGAGAGCGTACGACATCTCCCACGTCCCCAGGACCGAGACATGGGATGCCTTCCTCGCCCGGGCCGGTCCGAGGCCTGTCCCGCCCGAGTTCGTGCACACCGGCTTCCACGAGCCCCTCCTCATCTGCTATTCCTCTGGCACGACAGGCACCCCCAAGGCTATCGTTCACTCTGTCGGTGGCATCTTGATCAACTACTTCAAGGAAGGCGTCTTGCACGAGGGCCTCGGTCCGGACAGCGTCACGCTGCAGTATACCACCACCGGCTGGATCATGTATCTCGCCGCCGTTGCGGGCCTGCTTTTCGGCGCCCGCGCCATCATTTACGACGGCTCGCCCTTTCAGCCCGACGCTGGCATCCTGGTGCGCGTCGCGGCCAAACACCGCGCCACCAAGCTCGGCATCAGCCCCCGCTGGATGTTCGAGCTGGCCAAGAACAACCTTGCTCCGCGCGACATGGCCGACCTGTCGAGCCTCCGCATCGTCACCTCCACAGGCATGGCGCTCTCCGACCAGCTCTTCGAGTGGTTCTACGACACTGGCTTCCCCGCGCGCGTGCACCTCGCCAACATCTCCGGCGGCACCGACATCGCCGGCTGCTTTGGAGTCATGAACCCCCTGACCCCCGTCTATGTCGGCGGCACCCAAGGCCCCTCCCTCGGCATCCACGTCGCCATTTACGACTCCCTCCGCCCCAACGGACCCGGCGAGGAAGTCCCCCACGGCACCCCCGGCGAGCTCGTCGCCGCCTCTGCCTTCCCCAACATCCCCTGCTTCTTCTGGGGCGACAGCAACCCCACTGCCTCTCCCGGTACCAAATACCACAGCGCCTACTTCGCCCGCTTCAATCACGTCTGGGCCCACGGCGACTTCTGCTGCGTCCACCCCGTCACGGGCAACATCACCTTCCTCGGGCGCGCCGATGGCGTCCTCAACCCCTCCGGTGTGCGCTTCGGCTCCGCGGAGATTTACTCCGTCGTCGAGCGCCATTTCGCAGACCGGATCCAGGACTCGCTGTGCGTGGGCCAGCGCCGTCCGCGCGACGCAGATGAGTCCGTCATGCTCTTTGTGCTGATGAAGCCGGGGCATACATACACGCGCGAGCTGGTGAATGCCGTGCGGGAGGCAATTCGTGCGGATTTGTCCAAGAGACATGTGCCGAGGTATATTTTTGAGACGCCTGAGATACCGGTAGGTTTTGATTTAAGTTGACTTCCTGGCCAAGTACCTGGGAAAAATAGAGAGAAACTAACCTACTATGTGCCGTAGACAACTGTCAACCTCAAGAAGGTCGAACTTCCCGTCAAGCAGATTGTGTCGGGGCATATTATTAAGCCTAGCGGGACGCTGGCTAACCCGAAGAGTTTAGAGTATTACTATCAGTTTGCAAAGGTGGAGGAACTGGTTCCCCCGAAGGAGAAACTCTAGATGGTAGATGAGGTATGCGAGATGGGTTATTTGTGGAATTGCAACAGTGAAGTCAGTGTGGCTGTACAGTAGCGGTGCATTGGAGCTGACGAGAAAAAGCATAGTATCTCTTGGTCTCGTACCTATTTATATAGTGGTCGTAGGATTTTCTGGGTTTTGGTATGGTAGAGTAATTTTTGGAGCCAAATATTTCTGTAAGTGGATGAAGCTGAGAGTTTATACTTTCATGGTGAAATATTCCCGGGAACTAAATGCCTGCAGGTCGGTTCAGTCTTATAGTACGTATAGAGGTTGCTACGATAGCGACTGTACAGCCACGCGAACTGTAGAACTTCGGTGTCGAATTCAAGTTCGAGACCTCTTTCCACGGGCTTAACTCTGTAATATAAATGCCAACGTCTTAATCGAGCCAAATTCTACTTCAAGTCCTTTGTTCTACCATGACTCCCGCTCATTAACTGTTATACCTTTCCACTCTTTCATGTAACCTTCCAGTATATTGCACATTATGAGCTTAGTACTTTCTCATTCTCTATCTGACTTCTATTCAGTAGCTCCCTCATTAGCCATCACTTCCTAACACATCATGAACCTTTTCTAAACTCCTTCACTACCTGTTCCGTAACACCCCACAATTTACAACCCTCCTATCACATATATAAACCTAGCCATATCCATTCACCTAGCCTTCACTTCATCTCACCAACTATATATTCTGTGCCTGATACCAACCCATTTCCTACCCATTCCCACCCTGTTTACTACCCTTCTATATCTGCCCCTTTACTAATTAACAATAGAAAATCCTACCGTTCCGACTAATTATCTTTTCCATACGACTCTATGCTATTATAAACTCCATACAATACCCCTTTTCAACCCGCTCTCTTTCCTTTCATCAAAGCCACATTCTATCCACTTACCTGTCCCTAACCAAACCCAATTCTTACACATCACGTACCCCTTCGAGACCCCTTCAATAGCCCTTCAGTACACCTTCGCAATTGATCCACTTCTCCTTCGCTCTGCCCTCGATACACATTGCCTGCCTTTCCCTGCATGTTGCCTCCCCTCCCTTACGCATTGTCTACCTCTTACCAACGCGGTACCTATATATCACTTACCAGTCATTTAATACTTCCCCCTCAGTATTAAAACGATTGGGAACACACATCATCGCCTCTTTAGAGCCAGAGATTCCCGAATCAGCCGTGGAGGGACTGTTGTCACCAGGGACTTCATTCCCCATTGACAGCAGCGCAATGCACACAACCTCAACCACACAAACTCTGCAAACTGGACTTAAAATTAAACGTGTTTGCCTTTCCTGAATACATGCTACCAGACAGTGCTGAATGACGATGCAATGCATCCTACCTATCCCTAAACACCTCGTTTGTTCCTCTCTTGTTGTCAATTCCCAACTCCCCTGCTCCAACCCTTTCGTACCGAAAAATATGCCATCACCACCCGCTGCCCAATGCGCCGTTTCTAGACCAAACAAAACCACAAGGAGCCCCCATATTAACTCAGAAAGCCTTCGATGCCCTATTCGCCGTCACTAATCTCCATAAGACTCTGCCTCCTGTGATTGCCTCTCCCAGCAACGAGGCCCTTCCCCTTATCTCTCGCAGCCTTCCCGCGAAGCTTCTCATTCAGTCTCTCCCGGGCCGCCTGCTTCCGCTCGTCCAATTCTTGTTCAAAGCGAGCAAAGTCATCGCCCATTCCTTCCTCGCCATTAGCGGGCAGCAGACTCAAGTCGTTTGTCGACGACTCGTCCAGCGCTTTGTTCAGTAGCTCCGTAGCGATAGGATCCTGGGGGTGGATGGCAAGAGCTTCGTGTAGCACGCGTACCGCCTCGTCTGCCTTGCCCTTGTCGAGGTAGATTAGACCCTTGGCGCAAAAGATGGCGGCATCCTTGCCTCCGTCGCGCAGCACCTGGTCGAACTGCTGGAGTGCCTCCTCGTGGAGCCGCAGCCGGCGGTACGCGTGGCCAAGGTTGGTGCGTGCCCCGAGCCACGCGTGTGGGTCGCTATCCATTTCGTCAGCGATGCGCAGGGCCGATGTGAACATCTTTGCCGCGTCCTTAAGTCGGTCCTGGTGATAGAGCACGATGCCCATCTCGTTGAGCAGCAGGGGGTCAGTCTTGCAGAGCGAGTATGCCGTCTTAAGGAACTCCTCGGCTGCAGTCATGTTGTTCATGGCGTGGTTCTGCATCCCAAGAAACACCTGTGGGAGATGAGTGCCCGTGAAGAGGCGCGCAGCCGTGGAATAGGCCGTCACTGCTTGGTCATGTTCACCCTCGGCGGCAAATGTGTGAGCGAACCCGATCCATGCCGGGCCAAAGTTGGCGTCCATCATGCTCGCTTTACTAAAGTATCGTCGAGCGTCAGCGATCTTGCCAGTGGCAAAGTAATAGATGCCCACAGCCAGCCAAGTACACGGCTCGTCTGGATGCGAATCAGCAAGCTCGTGGGCGATTAAAAATAACACGTTATTCTTCTTCAGTTCGTATAAGCAGGCGAGATGTACAGGGTAGACGGCAAAGTTGTGCTTGTCGTCCTCCAGAATAGAATCGGTGATAGAGAGAGCATCTTTGAAGCGACATTGCGTGTAAAGCAAGTCAGCCTTGGCTAGCAGGATGTCGGCATTACGCTCCAAGCCGTAATGGGTAGAGAGAGACTCGATGGCCGTGTTGAATGCGCGGGGGTTGCGGTACTTGGACAGCTGGGTCTGATACAGCATGTGTATGTAGTCGCCTGGCTCATCCTCCATCTCTGGGTCGTCACCGGGTACCTTCACTGACCCAAAGTCAAGCGACTGCATGAACTGGTCCTCCTCGTCGGGTGACATTAGCGAGTTCCGTACCAACTGGCTGAAGGCCTCGTAGCACTGGACGTCTATCCTCAGGGCATCCTTATAGGCCTCCTTTGCGCGGTCAAAGGCGTTCTGCTTGGCGTAGCAGAGCCCACGCAAGTAGCACATGGCGGCCTCGTACTTTCGGTTGGATGCCTCCTCGTCAGTTGCATCGTCACTGGTTTCCTTGGATCCGGGCCTCCCCAAGCCGGAGCGGGGATGGCTCCGGCCCGTCTTCCGCTTGGCGTTGCTGGTGAACAAGTGGGTGGGGGTTCGCTCGCCAAGTAGTGTCAGGGCGTCGCTGAAGAGGTTCTGGCGGATGAAGCAGTGCGCGGCGAGGTAGCGACACGAGGCATTAGAATCTATTAAGCTCTGCTTGGCTAGCAATGCGTGGGCTCGAGTGTAGTTCCCGGCGGCGAAGTGGACCTGAGCTAGCCAAAAAGCATCATTATCGTCCTCTGCAGCGCGGAGATGGACAGTCAGCAGGCGCAGCGACGGCAATGTAGGGGTTGGGGCATACTTGTCATTGCCAGCAGCTTGTCGCCGACAAATATTGCCGAGTCATACTGGGCCTTGTTAAGGGCATCTTGCCGCCAATCGCGGAGGAACTTCTCCATGTTGGGTTGTGATGAAGAGGCCATGACACCCCGCCTTCCTTCACTGAGGGCCAAACTTTTATGGTTGCTGGCCGATCCAATACTGGAATGAAGATAAGTGGCTCAGTGACGGGGGTTAATCTAGCTAGAGAGTATTAACACTAAGATTACTATGTGCGAAGGGTGCAAATACGTCCATCTAGCTTTCAACGCGCCTGCTGCAAACGTCGTTGTTGAACGCGTTGGCGGGGAGAGGTGTGGGGTCTTAGGGTTAGGGTCGCATAAAATAAATTTAATTGATTATTTGGGTTTAACCCATTAGGGCAGTGGTTTTACCATCATGCATCCCCTATCTTTGTTCGCCTGAGGTCACAACATACCCTATTGGGCTGCAGCACATGGTTGTGTCTTCTCCTGATGCTCTCTTGGCAAAGGAGCGTGGTAATTACTTCATCGAGTCATGAACTCCATTTCACTCATTATTCCGACGTCCAAGTCTTTAACCGCTCACCCCCTTTACTATCTGCCCTCAGTCCGATTTGTGCCATGAGCCAAACCAAGACAGTTAGCAATCTTGTAGAACACATCAATATTGGAGTATGTTCCCCCAAAGGCTTCTTGACACGGCCCAGTTGCGTCTATGGGAAAAGAATGTCAGCTGTCTATTTCCACATGGGGGGACACGACGCTTCCAACTTGAGCAAGGAGAAGGGAAAGGGAAAAAGAAGAAATACGCTGGGACTGAACACTTACAAACAGGCACATCAGTAAGGGAATGGACACCTTGTGCTTGGTCAGTGGGTATCGTGCCGTTCACAACGAAACCCTTCGGTTTGTCCTTAGGATTCACGTAGTAATCAGTCGACCCATTGGCGATCGGTGTGGCTGGCGTACGGGGGCCGCTCTTGTCCACACCGTATGCTTCCCGACGGTCGGGGGCGGCGCCCACGCCGCCGGCTATCACGTATCGCGGGTCCCAGTTCATCGGGAAATTGGGCCCCGCGTTGTACGAGACTCCGGGCTGTGCGACGGTGTACTGTGACAGTCCTGAGTTCTCATAGACTCCAACAGCACTTCGCTTGTGTCTTTGATCTTCCTGTGCATTTAGGTACTTGGTGTCTGCGCTGCCGAAAACATCTGTGGGCAGCTGTTAGTGTTTGACCTGTAGAAAGGGAACATGAGCGCAGGGGGGTTATGCTGCTCACCAAAGCCATGTCCATGATCAGCAGTTACAATGATCAAGGTGTCATCCAGAATGCCAAGTTTCTTAAGCTTGTCAACGGTAGCCCGAACAGTGTCATCGAGTTCGAGCAAATCGCCAAGGGCCCGATCATAGTCCAGAGAATGCATCTGCTTGTCGATACTAGCGGCCTCACTCATGAGAAAGAAGCCCTTCTTTCCTCCCCGAGTGTGCAAGACGTCAATGGCCTTAAGTGTCATCTCCTTCAAGCCCGGCAGATCCTTGGCCGCAGCCTTGGCCCCGGATGGGTCATTGGTGAGCTTCTCGAGGTTCTCTGGAAAGATGTTGCGGTCAAGCCAGACCGGAAGGTTGCTCTTGCAGAAGACACCCAGAGCCTTGGACTTATTCGAGGCAGCTGAGAGAGACGTCTTGTTCAAGCTGATGCTGTATCCCTTCTCCGCAAACTCAGCATAGTAGTCCTTTCCGAGATAAGAGGTGGATCCGGGGAGGAAATGCTCGGCGCCTCCTCCGAAATAGACATCCGGACCCTCCATTTTCGTCCAGGAGTAGTTAGACACGCCATTCAGTGCCTGGTCGATGAGCGGCCCGTAAGCATATCTCGAACGAGTATGAGCTGTGAGAGCAATAGGCGTTGCATCTGCAAGAAACTAGGGGCAAATGTTAGCAAAATGTGACTCTTGAGGTCAGCACGCCCAGGTAGTCAAGGGCATGGCCCGGTGAACTCAATGAACGGGGTAAGAAGTAACATACAGCGGTCGACACTGCGCCCCATGCGGATCCCTAGTGATGTTAGCAATTTGATCACAGGATCGAGGGGCGAATAACCTTACCCAAATACGCGTGAGAAGCTCAACAATCGTTTCGACCTTGGGGTCGTCAAAGAGATCCGGGGAAGAGTCGGCATAAACGCCCATGGCGTTGACTGTGCTCTTGTGACCAGAGTAGAGAGCCGATGCCGAGTTGGCACTATCTGTGATGAAGCTGTCGATCGAATGTGACTGGGTGCTCGAGTCAGCAAGTCGCAACAACGAATCTTCTTAGGGGCTTGAACACACCATTTGATGGCCCACCACCGGGAACTTGTCCAGCTGGAGGAGGCTCTGATACTTCCCGTTGATTGTTTTATGAGCAAGAAGACGGGCTGCGGTGATCATATTTGTAGTCATGCCATCGCCTAATCAATGTTATTAGCTTGGACGTCAAACTCGACCAACAGTTCGGGCTGTGCTGCCTACCGATGAAGAAAATGACGTTCTTCGCCTTCTTCTTGGTGGCCAGGGGACGGACAGTCCATATCGCCGTGGTAGTCTTTCCGGAGTAGTACTTCAGGACAACGGTGTAGGTGCCTGGCTCATATAGCGCAACGCGGCGGTAGATTTTGGAGGCGACATTGACAACAGACGGCGTTTCTGCGTCCTTGGCGAAGAGATCCTCGTACCAGGAGAAGGTCCATTTCTCGAGTGCGGGCTCTTTTTGGCTGAAGAAGTCGGCTAGGCTCTTGGGCTTTCCATTCTCTTTGGCAATGGTTGCTGTGAACTTCTCGTCCGGCACGCCGTTGTTGAACGCCTCGGAGCCGTTCTTAGGGGCATGGACCTCGAAGCGGATGTCGAACTGCTGTCCAGGCAGGAAATCTTGCTGGTCCGGGGGCAGGACACAGCCTAAGTCGGGGCAGGTACCGAGCCTCCTGAATGTCTGCCCTGCAACGATCGACAGCGAGGCTGTAAGACACACCACCACAGATCTCAATTTGGGCTGCATTGTACCGGGCCGAAGACAGATTCGGAACTGAGGGGGATTGGCCGACAATCAACACTGAAGCGATGGAACCTCGTCTTGCAGGACGGGGCCTCATCGAGGACATCGCATTATATACACATTATTGCAGATAAGCTCCCAATGCCACCTTAATACGGCTTTGCCGAGACGGAGAGCGGCAGGGTACTACCAGACTCCCAGCTTCCATCTCGCATATTGAGCTCCCGAGCTGGTGGAGATGAATCTCAACGCCCTACAGGCATGCGGTATTTCGAGCACGTGTGTTGGAGTACGCCGATGTACCTCTTCCCCAGAATATGAGCCTGTAAGAGTTCATCGTCAGAGCACGAGATTCGGCTGCGTGCTTCCCGAGTAGCGGGGTGCTTCGGCCTGACGCTCGCTGTTGGCTACGGCTAGGTCATAGGCTAGGCATTTGTAGGGGCGTATATCCGAGACGGGTGAGGCGAGAACCAGGTTCCAGCTCATGAAGTCGGTTGTGCTGGGAGGTTGCATCGCGAACTGCTGGGGTCGGCGGACGCCAAGAGGCTGCCCGCGAAGCCAAGATCGCAACGTGCGTCCGCGGTCACCGATGATTGGCGCCGCCCAAATGCAGCCGGCATCCATGGTGTGCGGGACTCCCAGACCCTCCTCGGTGGCCGGAGACAGAAGGAGTGAATCGATGAGAAGGGTTAGGGTTGCTTGTCACATGGCTTTAGTGTTGCTAGACATGCATGATATCAGCAGCAATGGTAGCGTTCTGAGCCTAATGCACACAGATGGATCTATGAGGCGTATAGGTACAGATGGACAGCACAAACTTGCTGCTGTCTGCTGGAAGAAGCCTTCTTCTAGCAGATCCATTTCTACGGAGAAGGGTTTGTAATACCGAGGTACACTGTACCTATCTGACGGGCACGGGCTGAAGAGTCACGTGGGTGGCTAAGCACAACTTGGCACGCCTGCCTTGGCAGCCAACAACTCTTTTCTCACCATCCCAGGCGGTTTTACAGTTGCAACGACACCTTGCAAGCCGCAACAACTCGGCTCTTCCTAATCGATATTTCAACCGCAAACAGCCCAACATGTCGTGGCGAAACCAAGGGATCACAGGATCCAACAACATCCCTCTGGGGAAGGCGCGCCGCTTCCCTGGCAGCGACGCTGGCGACGAGGAGAGGAGTGCACTCTCATCGCCCAGCGCGTTTTCCAACGGCGGCGGTGGCGAGCGTGATCAGCGTGAACGCAACCACGAGCGTGAACGCGACCGCGATGTAAAACGAGGCCGTAGTCCTGAGAGTACGTTACCCTTCACTTATTCGGTGTCAACTACTAACCGTGCTATAGGAGCCGAAGAAGATGGCCCGAAGCGCCGCAAGAAGCGAAACCGTTGGGGTGACGCGACCGAGAACAAAGCTGCCGGTCTGATGGGTCTTCCAACCGCCATCGTTGCCAACATGACCAGCGAGCAGCTCGAGGCATACACCCTTCATCTTCGCATCGAAGAAATCACACAGAAGCTGAAGATCGATGATGTCGTCCCAGCTGACGGCGACAGGTATGAACTTCGTTATTCTTTTTCCAGCTATAATACTAACAAGTGCTTCGCAGGTCGCCATCGCCCGCTCCTCAATACGACAACCATGGTCGCCGTGTCAATACTCGAGAATACCGCTATCGCAAGCGCCTTGAAGAGGAGCGCCACAAGCTGATCGAGAAGGCCATGAAGACGATCCCTAACTACCATCCGCCGCAGGACTACCGCCGGCCCACCAAGACCCAAGAGAAGGTCTACGTGCCGGTCAACGATTATCCAGAGATTAACTTCAGTATGATTGCTAACCCTCTAACCTTTCTAACTACTCCTAACTCCCCTGCCCCCCTTGGAATTTTGCCGGGCATCAGTCCTGCATCCTGCCGTGATGCTGTGTCTTGCGGGCTGGTCCTGATGAATTCTAACCCTATCATTTCATTTTCCCGTTTAATTCAAACTACTAACACTTAGCTTTCCTCACTCAAGTTGGACTACTCATCGGCCCTCGTGGCAACACTCTCAAGAAAATGGAGTCAGAATCCGGTGCCAAGATTGCTATCCGCGGAAAGGGCTCCGTCAAGGAAGGCAAAGGCCGTTCTGATGCAGCACACTCCAGCAACCAGGAGGAGGACTTGCATTGCTTGATCATGGCCGACACCGAGGAAAAGGTGAACAAGGCCAAAAAGCTTATCCACAACGTTATCGAAACAGTAAGTGACGGATCCCCCCATTCCCGGAGTGCCAGCTTTTCAAATGCTAACAACCTCACTAGGCAGCATCTATACCCGAGGGACAGAACGAGCTCAAGCGTAACCAGCTTCGTGAACTCGCTGCCCTGAACGGAACTCTGCGTGATGACGAGAACCAGGCCTGCCAGAACTGTGGTCAAATTGGCCATCGCAAGTATGACTGTCCCGAGAAGCAGAACTACACTGCGAACATCATTTGTCGTGTCTGCGGTAACGCCGGTCATATGGCCCGCGATTGTCCGGACAGACAGAGGGGTGCCAGCTGGCGCAATGACGGTCCAGCAGGCGCTCGTCCTGTTGCCGGCCGCATTGGCGGTGGTGACGCTGTTGACCGCGAGTACGAGGTAAGCACAGTTGCCCCTTCTTTTTATCCTTCTAAACATAGTCCTAACCTTTCTCTTTAGCAACTTATGCAAGAACTCGGAGGCACCGGTGCCGCTCCCGCCCGTATCGAGGCAGGCCCGGGATCTTTCAACAATGGCAGCGGTGGTGGAGCCGGTGGTGCTGCTGGCGCCGGCGCCGGCGGTGCCGATGCCCGACCCTGGCAGCGCGGCCCAACTGGCGGTCCTGCTCCCTGGCGCAGTCGGAACGATCGGGACAATGAAGGTGGAGCGCCGCCTTCTGGGCCTTCTGGCGGCCCTGCACCGTGGGCTCGTGACCGCGGTGACCGCGATCGTGGAGGCCGTGGTGGTGACCAGCGGGATGGGGGTGACACTTATTACGGCGGTGGAAATTCTTACGGTGGAGGCTCTTCTGCGCCTGGCGCCGCTCCTTGGAACCAGGCCCCCCCGGCTCCGCCAGCTTACCCGGGTGCTTACGCAGGCGGCTACGGCGCCTATGGTGCTCCTCCGGGAATGAGTGCTGCGCCGCCTGGCCTCCCGCCGCCACCTCCTGGAGCCCCGCCCGGACTTCCTGGTGGCCTGAATGCACTCATCCAGCAGTATGCTAACGCTGTGCCTCCTCCCCCTCCGTCGGGAGAGGCACCTCCGCCCCCGCCAATGGATGTTCCCCCCCCTCCTCCTCCTCCCGGAGCTTAGTGGACATAGGAAACAGCAGGTTCTAACGTTGGACAAGGGAATGCTACTGACCGATAGCGCTTGATTGACTTGGAAGAACTTACACTCGCTTCGCAGCTTCGCTATTTACCTTGTATCATAGTTTCTATGAGGCGCCCTGCTACTTCTGAGTTGGAGGCTTTGTGCACTAACTGTATAAGTAATAGACGCCTCATTTTTGTTTGTTTTAGCAATGAATATTGAGGTGTATCCTCTCTAGATTTTCAGTGATAGAATGTTTCGCACTGTTTCAGGCCCAACTGATGTCAGGCCAGCCTCAGGTCACTGAGGTGATCGTGTACCTGGTCTGGCAAATTGAATCTTTTAATGGAAAACGGGCCGAGACCCCCAAGAAAACAAACAATTTCCCATCTGCTCGTCCGTCACCGTACAATGGTTTTGATGCATACTGGTTGTGTCTGGCGGGACATGTACCCCGCAGCCGCTTCAGGTGACATCACGTTACAGGAGCTTTGACCCCAGCGGAGAACCCTTGTAGCCTGCGAGCCTGTAACGAGCGGGCGGTTCTCTGATGCCTTCCTTTGGATTCAAGCCGTAACTCCCTCTCCCGGTCCTGACCTGTCACTTCCTCGAATTGACGGCAGAAGGAACTCATTGATGTTCCCGCCATCAAGTGACAACAACCCGCGAGTGGTCTATTCCGCTGTGCATTCCTTGCTATTTTTGTAACCATTGCTTTGGTGACAGTTTTGGCGTGTTGCATACGCGTTCCTAGTCACAGCGCAGCTCGCAGCTTGCTCGGTACGGCACATCTCACCTGGCGGCGTGTTGAGTTTTCTTGTCCTATACGAATGCTAGCTCGCCAGCTTCCCGATTGCTAGGGCAATCTCATATTTTCCAGCCCCCCCCCCCCATATCATCAGGCTCTTTTCTACATTGCCTGTGAGCGATACTGTGTGGCGATCATCTGGAGATCTCACACGAGCTCGGCAGCCAAACTCGCCCGCAATGTTGAATCCCATCTCGTTCCGGCCGGGCCCAGTCACTTTTTGGACGACTCTCATCTACTTGGCTCTCCTGATCCCCATCGTTATTATTAACGAGTCGACACCTCCGGCACCGGGTCAATCGCCTTACGACAGCGTCAATCTGACCCAGGCGTGGCTTGATCTCACCACCATCACCAAGGCGTACCACCCCTACAACAGCCAGTACAATGAGGAAGTCCGAAACTTTCTTCTTACGAGAGTAGCTTCCATCTTGGACGGGAACGGTGTATCTTGGAATACGGATAATGGGTACGCTCTCTTGCTGCCTCACGGCTTGCCCAGACTGACACATATAAAGGGGGAGCTCTGTACTCGGCGACGAGGATTCCGCAGTCACGGTGTTTGACGATATGAATTCCAACTGCACTGTCCTCATGGGCCAGGGGATTGGCGGTGCGCGCACCGGCCATGAGACTCCCGTCGGGCAGGCAGCGTACTTTGAGGGTACCAACATTATTGTTTACATCAGGGGTAAACAGGATGATAAAGGAAGTTTCTGGTATGCAGACAGCGTCCACGAGGCCAGGCGCAACGAGAAAGGGCTGACCTTGGTCAACGCTCATTACGATTCGTGAGTACCATACGGTTCCAGAACAGGAGAGGGGTTGCTAATTTGAGTAAAGTGTATCAACTGGCTTTGGTGCCACAGATGACGGCATGGGCGTGGTTACCTGCTTGCAGGTTATCCAATACTTCACCAACCCAAACAATCAACCTGAGAGAGGCATCGTGGTGATGCTTAACAACGGAGAGGAAGATTACCTCTACGGCGCCCGAGCCCTGGGCCAGAGCCCGGTGCTGCCGTTCATCCACACATTTCTCAACCTCGAAGGCGCCGGAGCGGGAGGTCGTGCTCTTCTCTTCCGGAGCACGGACAAGGAGGTAACCGCCGCATACGCCAAAACGTCAGACCCGTTCGGGACTGTCATTGGATCCGACGCATTTGGGCTTGGGTTCATCCGGAGCGGCACGGACTACTCGGTCCTCAACGACATCTACGGACAGCGCGGTCTTGACTTGGCTTTCTTTAAGCCCCGAGCAAGGTATCACACCAACCAGGATGATTCTAGCCACACCTCCAGAGACAGCATTTGGCACATGCTTTCCGCTGCCATCCATACCACGACGGCCTTTTCCAGTGATACCGGAGATATTTTCACTGGCCCTCGTTCCGACGGCGCCCGTAGCAAGGTATCGAACGGTGCACCAAGCGACGGTGTGTGGTTCGATCTCTTTGGAAAAGGATTCGTGCTCTTCGGCCTCCGGGGCATGTTCGCATGGTCGCTGACTGTCTTGATTGCGACACCGCTGATACTGATTGTCCTAACATATACTCTCCGCAAGCTGGACAAGTATTACTTTTTTACCTCCAGTGTCAGGACGTATGATGAACCTGACTACGAGCCTGTTTGGGTTGGCGGGTGGAAGGGATTTTTCCGTTTCCCCTTTGCCTTGACCGTGGCGGGCGCGTTGACAATGGGTGCGGCTCTTCTACTTAAGAAGGTGAACCCGTTCATCATCTACAGCAGCCAATACTCGGTGTATGCCCCCCCAACATCCTAATTTACAGAAGGCAATGCTGACGATATTTGCAGATGGGCAATGATGGTTTCACTGTTTTACTTCGCCTTTTGGGCCATTATGCGAGGCGCCAACTTCGCACGACCTAGTGCCCTCCACCGTGGTTATGTCATAATCTGGCTGTTCTTCATGGGCTGGACAACCCTTGTTGCAGTTACCGTCTCTGAGGACCGACTCAGAATAGGAGCGGGTTACATATTTGTCTTTCTGCAATCGGCCATCTTCTTGAGCGTGTTTATCTCGCTCCTCGAACTTTTCATGTTGCCGAAGAAAACAACCTGGGGCCAGCAAGTCCGGGAAGACCACGAGGCAAGGGACATATTTCACGCAGTATCCCATTCATCGGATGGCCCGTCGCAGCTCCCAGCGATACCTCGCCATGAATCTCTCAAGCCTCCAACTGAGCGAGAGTCTACTTCTACCCCATCAACTTCCGGACCACCCCCCGGAGCCTACCAAGAGGATGAGGATGATGCAGAAGAGAATGGAGTTACCGAGCGGACGCCACTCGTGGGCGGTAATGCCACCAGCGATAATATCCGGACGACTTTCGCCACGACATACCGTCGTTCTATCTCAGCGCTGGTAAACACCGCTCGCAAGTACGAAGAAGATGGCGAGCCGTATGAGTACGAACAGTCATGGTCAGGACATTTGCCCTCGTGGGCGTGGTTCTTCCAGTTTCTTCTTCTTGGCCCGTTCACCATCATTTTGGTCGCGCAGACGGGCCTCATGCTCACTGACGCCGTCAACCAAACTGGCTCGGACGGCAGCAGTCTTTTGCTTCCCTATCTGATCGTTTTCTTTTTCACGGCTTTGGTTCTGCTTCCCCTCACTCCCTTCATGCATCGTGTCACTCACCACATACCCGTGTTTCTCCTTGTTGTGTTCTTCGCGACGATCATCTACAATCTTGCTGCCTTCCCATTTTCGGCCAACAACCGCTACAAGGCGTTCTTCATTCAGAGGATCAATCTGGACACCAGCGAGAATTTGGTGTGCTACTCGGGAATTGAAGACTATGTTCGGCCTATCATCGCTGAGATGCCGTCAGCCTCGGGAAGGACTGTTTCCTGCGGCAAGGGGCTTCGGCCAGACCTGGTGAGCTGCTGTTACGACGGATCGGAAGTGGCCCCAAATCTGAGCAAAGAACTGCCGGATGGTGTACCTCCGGAAAAGAGTTACGCAGATCTCGTTCATATCAACGCTACGCGTGGCGATGGGAATAGCGCACGGATCGAAATACAAGCTGCCAACACCAAGGCGTGCTTTTTGGAATTCAAGACTCCCATCTCTGGCTTCAGCGTCGAGGGTAGCTCGGGATGGGATGATCGCTTTGGACAATACCCAGAGGGCGGCGTTGATAAGATCAAGCTTTGGCATAGAAACTGGGACGAGCCGTGGGTCGTTCACGTGGAGTGGAAGGACAAGGCCCAACTTCTGGTGCCTGGTGGCCTGGATGAGCAACTACGGAGCCACGGAGAGCTGAAGGAGCGGGAGTCGGGTCTAGACGGAACCGTCATGTGTGCTTGGAGTGATGCCAATGTGCCGGATACAATTCCGGCACTCGACGAGGCGCTCAAGTTCTCGCCGCCGTGGGTAGCCATTACCAAGACGGCGGAAGGGCTGGTCGAGGGAAGGAAGACTTTCAAGCTTTGAGTAGGGCTGTGGTGGCGGCTGTATGAGTAGTATTACGCGGTAGCACGGGCGTTATGGAGGATTGTGTTACAGGCTGCGGTGGATGGAACATTTCATAAGTCTGTGAAGGTGATGAAGGGGGAGAACTCGACAGGCAGCTCGAGAAGGAAACGCCCTGGAAGTTAATACCTAATAGCAATTCTCCAATGTTAGGTGTTACGTTGTGCTACGGTGTTGTGGAGCTGCAGGTGTCAACAATGCCGTGTTGCTCTCATGTTTGTAGTCGCCACTCGAGTCTGTTTGGCACTCCGTGTGCTGCGTTGCTGACGAAACACCAGCCCAATGGATATTAAGATCCCATGTTGGAGTTGACGTTGTGTTACGAGACGTGGATGGAGGACAGATGCGGGATGTCTGATCTTTAAAATCCCGACGGGCAGAAAAAGGACACTTGAACGTGTTAAGCAGGAGTAGGACCTTGACAAACGCACCTTGAGACGAATAGCTGCAAACACTCGCACTTTCCTTCTTCTAAACAACCTGTGTTTCCAGTCGGAACTCTACCGCTGCAGAGCATAAAATCTCAAGACCCTTTCCAATACCATATTCTCAACCACACCTACCTACCTTCCAACAGTTCCTACCGCCTTCCCAACCCCAAGCCTCTTCCTCTACTTACCAACATTCCTCCCCCTCAGTACCTTCATACTACCTATCTATCAACTTCTCCCCAACAACCACCCACCATGAAGACGATTCTGCACCTTCTCCTCTTCTGGACACTCGTCGCCCTAACCGCCATCGCCGCCCCTTCTGCTTCTTCCAGCGGAAGGGCCGACGTCCTTGCTGCCCCCGATGAAGTCCCCAGCCGCCGCATCCCTTCGCCCGTCCAGGCCACGGTCGTTCGCAACGTCAGAGCCCCGGCGTGTATGCAGGGCGTGCCGGCTTCGAAGCAGAGGCCGAGTGTCTATCCTATCGATGGGTATACCTTGGTCACGCCGAAGGAGAATCTTACGAATTATGCGGTGAGGAAGGACTGGGGGGATGATCACTTTGTTTCAGGGCCGCATGTGAGTTTTCTTGAGGGGGGAGGGGGAAAGGGGGGAGCTGATGGCTGACTGACTGACTGACTGACTGACTGGGGATATTAGTATCTGGCGTACGGCCACAAGATGGATCCGCTCGCGGCATTTGAGTGCCAGTATACCTGCAACGGAGACGACAACTGTCGGGCGTACTTCGTGCTGTACGGTTGGTTCCCCAAGAATTTTGTGTTGGTGTCTTGTGAGCGGAAGAGTGTGATGCTGATATCTATGGGGTGGGCAGTGGACGTTGATACCGATCAAGAGTACGCCGGCTGCACGCTGTACGATGACATGTGAGTTTTATAATGGGGTGGTGGTTGGGCGATGCGTGCTGTGCTGACCGAAGTGTAGGCTTCATCCCTCGGTGCTCGTGCCTGGAGTGAACACGACGATTGGAGGGGGTGCCTACGACAAGTTGTGCCCACAGTGATCTGTGGTGAGAGTATAGGTATCCCACGGGAGGTATAATTTTGCCAATATCTGCCTGGTGGATGGCCGGTGTGCTTGAGCGGGAGGCTGGTTGATCTGATTTAGCAGAGGATGTCAAACGAGTTGAGAGGTAGAACCTTTCAGTCGACCCATAGATAAAATTGGGGCCGAGAAGTCTTGATTTTGAGCCACGAGGGGTGTGTTATCGATGATGAACCAAGCAGGCCCGTGAAGACAGCAGTCCTAAGAGCGATATGAATGCATGAATGTCCTTCTCCAAATGTTCAGCACTGGGTATACCTAACCATAAAACGCCTTTCCCAGCCCACCCCCCTTAAGCAATGTAACGCCAAACCCATGATATGCACCCATGAAAGCGCAACATTCATTCCTCCATCCTATCCAGATCAACGGCCTTCCCCTCCGCGACAGCCGTCACCTGCTTCCTCGCCTTCTCCCACAGCTCCTTCTCCATGTCCCTCTCAACCGTACTGCTCGCCATATTCAGCTGCCCAACATCCAAAGACCCATACCTCCCCACTCCGTCAGGATCCAACCGCGCAACAACCTCCTTTGTGCGTCCACTGCCCCCGGCCCCGGAAGTATCCCCACTGCCTGACGCCCCGCCGGGGCCGCCGCTGCCTTCACCACCGGCCTGAGCATCTGACGCTCGGAGGGTGATGATGCCTGCCTCTTCGAGCGCGTAGATGTTCCGCTTGAGGTGCTTGTCGATGCGGTCGAGCGTGTTGACGAATGCCAGTTGGATCTCCTTGAAGCTGGCGAGCGCGGCTTCGGCTGTGGCTTGCTCGTCATCGTAGCTGTTGGAGGTAGCCGTGGGGGGGCTGGCGATACTACGGAGGGCGGAGCTGGTGTGTTGGAGGAGGGAGGCGATGTCGGTGTCGATTGTGGAGAGCTGTTGGATGCGCTCTGCTGTGGTAAAGGGGGTGTGTGTGTCGGTGGGGGCTGAGGAGGAGGGGTTCATTTTGAATATGGGTTGCGGTTGTTTGGTTATGGTCGTTTTGGTTACGGTAGTTGTGCCTGGTCTGTGGTGTCAATTGGTTTGTGGTGTAGTTTTGGTAGATTTCTTTTCTGAACGAATGTTGGAGGCATGGGAGCTTCAAAGACGAAGTGTGGTGGTCTCGGCCCCGCCAAAAGTTAACATTAGCTGAACGTTGCGGGGAGGACCCCCGGACGCCTTGGCAGGGCGTGCACGGTTCAGGTCTGATCACTTGCAGGTACCTTGCTGGAGGTTGGAACTTGGTTCTCCAACTTTGAGCCTCACTCACTCACGCCGCGCCAAGCCACATCAAATTTCGGTCGCGACATTTCTAATCGGCCAACACCTTCCATGACGACAAGAAATATATAACACACTCACAATCGTTATTGCCACGTTCATTCGTCAATAGGGGCACTTACTCTCTCCCTGAGTTTGATGGGTGCCGGTTGATCGCGACTTTCCGAGCCAGGCGTGGATAGTGTTGGTGAGCTTCTCATCGGGCCTGTAGGTCTCTCACTGGTCCCGGAGAATGTCGAACATTCCGCCTCAGGGAAGCGGTCAGGCGTCTGCTGGAGGCTCATATGGAGGACCGCCTCCTTCAGCTGGGGGCTCTGGTGCGCCAGGAGGTGCAGGAGGAGGCGCGCCTCCCTCTGCACCCCCCTCTGCCCAGAACCTGAATCAAATCGTAAGTGCAGTTCTCATATAAAATCCCTACTGAGTTTATGGCACGCACTTGTACGGCGGTATTTGCTCAGCGGCCGCTCAAACTTGACTGGTCCCTGCTTCAACCCGTTTCACGGGATCCGCCAACATCAAAACACGTGGCCGGCGCATCAGCATGTTACTGTCTTGTGAGCAATCAGCAGAGAATATGATTCCTATTCTTGCACCATCTGCGTGGTAGTTCTGTGGTTTTCTTGGCAACCGACTATCTTCCCACCCGCTGGAAGCATTTTCCATCCTCCCCAACAAGATGTATCTCCTGGAGTCGCTGGCAGACTCGGGTCCCACTATCTTACACATCTTACTAAGAAGAGGAATCGCGCAGGTTACAGACTATCTGAAAAAGAAAGGGTTCACAAAGACCGAGGCGATCTTTAGACAAGAAACGGCCCACCTTGGGCCTGATGGACGCCCGGCGCAGCGTAACGATGATTCCGGCCCGAAGAAGTATCTCAAAGGCTTTATCCTTCTTCGAGACTGGATTGATAACAATCTTGACATCTACAAGGTAAGCCGTCGCGTGTGTGGTTTCCTCTTCGTTTGCCTCTAACACATTGCTACAGTTTGAGCTTAGGAAGCTACTTTGGCCTGTCTTTGTGTACTCGTATATCGAGCTCGTTACGCAGGGCTACATCGACGAGGCCAATAATCTGCTGACTGCTCTCCGGCCTCAACTGGAGAATGTTCACCGGGAAGATCTGGACCTGTTTGCTACCATCACCCTCCCACAGCATGTTCGGGAGAACCAGACGACCAAGCTGTACAAGGAGAACAAGTACCGAATCCCGCTTAACCAGTCCCTCTCAGGCAACCTGTTCCACTTTCTCGAGCGCGAGGCGGACGCTGGAGGCGCTGTCATCACATACGTTCTTCAGACGTACTGTCATGTTGACGTTAGCGCCAGGGGTCCCATAGAGCCCTACAGCTTCGAAGCCATTTATCGTCGCGCCCAAAACATCGACCTTGATGAGATCGATGCGCAGGAAGGGATTCCCGGTGTCTTCACTGGTGTCTCCAATAAGGATCTTTTAGATTCTTCAGCTCCCCTGAAGCTCGGCCCGCTTCCAATGGAGACTGATCTGAGGGATGATGTCCGAGCAGAGCTCGAGGACGAGGATCAGCGGCACCCGCCAGTAGAAGGGCGGTCAACTCTAGTTGATGAGTTTGACAGGAAGATCAAGCGCGAAGAGAGCCCAGACGCGCCCGCCCGAGCGGACCTTCCCCTCCCGCCGTCTAGGGCAAGGGACGTTGTCATGGAGATGCAGAAGGTTCGGGAGAATAGAGATCGGTTTCGGATCGAAGGAAGAACCGGCGGGATTGGTATTCCAGTCTCAGCTTGTATGTTTACGTTTCACAACACGTTGGGAAGGTAAGACGTTTATTTTCTTGTGTCGTGGGAAATGTCGAAGACAAGCTGACCGGGCCTGCTAGTGTCTCCTCCATGGACTTCTCGAATGATCACCAACTGGTCGCTCTCGGTACCATGGACTCGTATATTCGGGTATGGTCATTGGATGGTAAACCGTTGAAGTCGTCCCTAGAGGGCGAGAAGGATCTCAAAGTCAACAATCGGAAACTCATCGGGCATTCCGGCCCTGTCTACGGCGTCTCATTTTCCGATTCTATCGCAAACATCGACCGGAACATATATACCGACGCCGGCGAGAAGCCAGACACAAGTACGAAGCTCCTCCTTTCCTGCTCTGCCGACGGCCAGGTCCGACTTTGGTCACTCGAGATGTGGTCTTGCCTCTGCGTGTACAAGGCACATGATGGCCCCGTCTTTCGGGTTCTCTGGGGCCCTCATGGGCATTATTTCGCAACGGCTGGTTGGGACAAGACAGTCCGCATCTTCGCCCAAGACCACGCATCAGCGCAGCGAATTCTAGTTGGGCATGACACAAGCATTTCGGCGATAACCTGGCACCCGAATGGAACTTACGTCTTCTCGGCTTCAGATGAGACGGATAAATCTATTCGCATGTGGTCGATCATCACCGGCAATTGCGTTCGCATTTTCGCCGGCCATACAGAGTACATCAGTTCTCTGCAGTGCGCGCCGAATGGCAAGATTCTGGCTAGCGCAGACATTGGGGGCAACATTTTCTTCTGGGATATTGACAAGGGCAGCCGTATCAAACGTTGCCGTGGCCACGGCAAAGGTGGTATCCCATCACTCAGCTTCAGCGCCGAGTCCAACGTCTTGGTCTCGGGTGGTCTCGATGGCACTGTCCGTCTATGGGACGTCGAGCTGCCTGCCGACCCCGCAAAGGCCAACCCACTTGCCGGTCCCTTAGTCCTGCCTGGTCAACAGCCAGATGGAGTGGCGGTGGCAGGCGACAGCATTGCTGTGGGAGGGCCTTCCGATAGCCGTTCCATCACTGTCGGGGGCCAAGCAGCGCCAGCGCCAGGAACGAGCGCTGCCGCTGGTGGCGTAGGCGCCGGCGGAGGCGGTACTGGCAAGAAGAAGGGGAAGGAGGTCCAAATCACCCCCGACCAGATCAGCGCTTTCGCGACCAAGAAGACACCAGTAGCCAAAGTTCAGTTCACTCGGATGAATTTGGTCGTGGCTGGTGGGTGCTACGACCCCGAGCGCTGAAAGGATGCTGAGGCAATGGAGTTCACGATGTGATGGTCAAGGAATCGGGCTTTTTAGGGAGTGGTTCGTTATGAAGCCACGGAGTTTGGTCAGGAATTCGGGAGGCATGGCGTGACAGGCGCGGGCTTTCTACATTGTACAGTGACATAATTGTTGAGCCGCGGAAATAGGGCTTTGGGAGAGGGTCTAGGTAGGTGGAACACTTCCACGCCCTGAAATAACGTCTAGTTTGAGTTCTAAAACAGACCAACGTGTTCATGAGCCGCTTCCTCTGATACCTATGTTGCATGGCGTTGTGTTCCTGACGATGCGCCAAGGACCTCTCTTCGTACCCCACATTATGTTGGCAGTCACTGGCCCAAGCGCTGCCTAGCTCACTCATGCACCCTGAGCTTCATCGCCGACCAACATCGCCTCTTATCTGCTGCCTGCGTCCTTTCGAAGCACCTGGCCATTGACCAATCGAGCTCCCTTCAACCAAACAGAGCTCGCAAACAATGGAGGACCCCTGGGCAGACAGCAGCGCCGGCACAACGCAAGACGGGGGCTCGTCGCAACCCGAAGAACCGCGGCCGGCGGGCGCCTCGGCTCTCCCAACAGCGTCGTCAACACCCACCCGCGCCTCGCGCCTTACACCTCGCCGTCTCGTCGCACAGCCAACCCGACTCGAAGCCGTCGAGGATGACCCCCTCGGACCCCTCGGACCCCTCGGTGCCGGCGCCGTGAGCAGCGATGCCACCCTCCCGCCACTGGCCCCGCCCGCGCCCCCGGTGAAGGAGCAGCTTCCCCTACGGACCACCCTACCCGCCGGTACCGGTTCC